>Ga0209231_1000629_pt1 | contig 17999 bp, 18 predicted proteins | sample Deesub45470m_DNA_FD_188086 | JGI IMG/M metagenome (GOLD analysis project Ga0209231, IMG submission 188086) | Deep subsurface microbial communities from North Pacific Ocean - 450_OLKR46/470m Metagenome (SPAdes) (version 2) | ecosystem: Environmental > Terrestrial > Deep subsurface > Unclassified ... | reverse complement strand
CCGGCTATGAGACGGCTGTCGCCGCCAACGGCGTTGACGCTCTGGCGTTAGTGTCCTCTGATCATTTTGATCTGGTGGTCACCGATATCATGATGCCCAACATGGATGGCCTGCAGCTGCTGCAGGAGATCCGTTCCTTCGATCCTGAACTGCCAATTATCGTCATCACCGCTTATGGTACCGTTGAAAATGCGGTCGCCGCCCTGCGTGCCGGTGCCCGCGACTACATCACCAAACCGTTCGAAAACGACGATATCCTGCTGACCATTGAGCGGGTGTTTGATCATTCCCGATTGCTGGACGAAAATCGCTACCTGCACGAGCAGATCGACAAGCGCTACAGCTTTACCGGTATCACCGGCCGCTCGGCATCGATGCAGGCGGTGCTCGAAATGTCGGCTTCGGTGGCGGTGAGTAACGCCAACGTGCTGATTACCGGCGAGAGCGGCACCGGCAAGGAGCTGATTGCGCGTTCCATCCACTTTGGTTCACCGCGCCGTGATAAACCGTTTATCGTTTTGAATTGTGCCGCGTTGCCGGAGAACCTGCTGGAGAGCGAACTGTTCGGCCATGAAAAAGGGTCGTTTACCGGCGCCCTGACCGCCCGCAAAGGGCGCTTTGAGTTGGCACACGAGGGGACGCTGTTTATCGATGAAGTCGGCGAGATGAGTCTTGCGGCCCAGGTTAAACTGCTGCGGGTGTTGCAGGAGCATGAATTCGAACGGGTCGGCAGTACGCGAACGATCCGCTGCGATGTGCGCCTGGTTGCGGCGACAAACAAAAACCTGCTCGATGCGGTCAAGGCTGGAACGTTTCGCGAAGACCTCTATTATCGGCTCGATGTGGTGAATATCCATATGCCGCCGCTGCGCGAACGTCGCGAGGATATCGAACTTCTGGCCCGGCATTTTCTGGCCCGTTATGCGGCCGATACCGGGAAACGGGTTGATGATTTTTCGGCGCGGGCGCTCAGTTGCCTGCTGGCCTACGACTGGCCCGGCAATGTACGTGAACTACAGAATGCCGTCGAACGGGCTGTGGTCTTATCCCGTACGTCAACCTTGACTCCGCACGATTTTCCGCAATCGATTCAGGGGGAGACTGATATTTGCGTCTCTTTGCCGCAGCAAAACGGCAATCTCACCGAAATTCTCGAAGATTTTGAACGACAACTGATCGTCCAGACCCTTCGCCGCCACAACGGGTCACAAACAAGGGCGGCCGATGTCCTTGGTATCAAGCGGACAACCCTGCGCTACAAGATGCAGAAATACGGTCTGGTTTGAACCTTTCATAGACAAAAAACTGCCATAGAACAGGTGGGTTCAGAGCGCTTATTGGCTCTGTTTTGCCATTTTAAGCGCGGTTGACGTCTGGTACGCAAATTGCTTTTCAGCCATTGGGGCAATACTGCCCGAACGGTAGCATTAAGCAATTTGCCAAACAGGGACAATCAAGCTCTTGCTGAAATGGTTTTCATTACTGTTGTTGATCGGTCTGGTTTTGACCGGACTCACCAGCCTGCTCTCCGGGCGGGAGATTGCGGTCGATAAGCTTTATGCCCTGCATCTGGACCACGTACCGGATCAAGCCGATTGGGAGCGCGCTTTGTCGCGCCCGGTTCTGGTGCGTGGCGGCAAAGTAAACGCGCCGAAACGTCTGGGTGATATTGATGCCGACACCGTTCACACCTCGACACCGTCCTGTCATCATGGTGCGTCTTTACCTGAACCGGTGAAGGTCGATCTTCGGGCTTTTTATACCGATCGCGATCTCTACCTGCGTCTGTCCTGGGCCGATGGCAGTGCCAATGATGCCATGCAGCCCTGGCGCTATAACGGCACCAACTGGGAATCACTGCCTGTGCTGGAGGATGGCTTTGGCGTCATGTGGGACGCACTCGGTCAGTCCCCCCGATTCACCTGTTCGGTGGCCTGTCATATCGATGATTTTGGCGTTTCTGGCGACAATTTTCATGCCCGTAACCGGATGAAGCTGGCGCGTCCGGGCGGATTTGTCGACCTCTGGCACTGGAAAGCCGAGCGCACCGGTCGTTTTGGTTTTGTCGATGATCGCTATCTGGATGACCGTGGCATGCACGGTGATAGCCCGGGTGAACTGTTCCGGCCAAATTCGGTCTTTGCCGGCAGTGACCGGACTCCGTTCAGCTCCGGCGATATGCCGCTGCTTGATGCTGATGGCCGTACGATTGACGCGGCTTTTCGTCCGTCCGGATCGCGGGTGCCGGGGTATATGACCGAACAACCGGTGGGGGGGCGGGCCGATATCGCTGCCTCATCCCACTACGTTGACGGTCACTGGGTGGTGGTGTTACACCGGCGGCTTGATACCGGGGATGCCCATGATGTTATTTTTGTACCCGGAGATGAAGCCGGAGTTGCTTTTGGTCTGTCGTTGATGGACAGCACCCTGTTTGAACATTTTGCTTCAACCGGCGACGAACGCCTGGTGCTGCTGCCCAAGGGCAGGGGTGCTGATTCCGGAGGAGACCGATGATTCGCAGTCTGACTTGTTTTCTTATGCTTTGCTCAATCCTTTTGCTGACGTCCTGCGGCGAAAAGAGTGATAAACCGGCTACCGCCCAGTTGTCGAAAATTGGTGGCCAGATCGTGGTCCCCCTCGAAGGGACGATTTTGTCTGTCTACAAAAAAGGGATGGATCTCTACGGCCCGGCCTTCGCCAGTTCGGAAGCGACCGGCGCTGATGGCCGTTTTACTCTTTCGGTGCCGGACGGCGAATACATTGCGGTTGCCCGTAAGCGGACCAACGGCGATACCACCGGTCCGGTTCTGGCCGGAGACAATCGCAGTGATTTCATCAATCTGGTGGTTCATGGTGATCAGCTGGAGATGACCGTGCTGGCTCCGGTTAAAATCGGTGACAGCCGGCGTCTGACCGAGGAGACGGCTGCGACTCGCACCGGACTGACCGGACTGGTTATTGACAGCGATGGCAGCCCGGTCGAAGGGGCTCGGGTTCATGTTTATGATCATGTGCAGATGTCGGAACGGCCGAAATATGTTTCAGAAAAAACCACTCCGGACGGTCGTTATCTGATCTGGTTGCCCAAAGGCGGCACCTACTATCTGGCGGCTCGCAACAAGTTCGGCGGCCCGCCGAAACTCGGTGATCTGTATGGCCGCTATGATCAGGGGACCATCGAACCCTCGGCAGTGGTGGTGACCGATGGCAAGGTTCTGGCGGATGTGAACATCACGGTGACAAAGGTTTGGTAATGCGTCGTTTGTTCTGGCTCCTTATTGCGGTCGCCTTGTTCCTGTCTGCCTGTCAGCAGCAGGGGACTCTCGACCTTGCCGGTCTCGCCGGCCAGGCCCGGGGCGGTGATGCCACCGCCTGCCGTGAACTGGTCGCGTTGCTGGCAACCGATGATGCCGATCTAGGTGACCGGGTTTATGCGATTGTCCTTTCCCTCGGTGAACCGGTGATTCCGGCGTTGTTGCAACAGATCAACAGCGACAACACCGATCAGCGCGAGCGGGTGGCAGCGGCTCTGGGGAATTTCAAGGAACAAAAAGCGGTCCCCGGACTCCTGTCTATTCTGGCCCGGCCTGAGCTTAAGCGGCGCTACATCGCCGCCTGGGCACTGGGTGAAGTCGGCGCCAACGAAAGTATCGCACCGCTGATTGCGGCACTCGATGACGACAATGATCAGGTGCGGCGCCATGCGACCCGGTCGTTGATCAAATTCAACCAGTCGGCGCTGCTGTCTTTGTTGACCGCTCTGGAAGGGGCCAATCTCCGTCAGTCGGCCGGGATTGTTCGCGTCCTCGGCGATATCGGCGACAAACGCGCACTCGAGTCCTTATTACAGCGGGTCGACAGTGAGATTCGCGGCGAGGTGTTTCTGGCTCTGGGCAAACTGCGTGATCCCCGTGCCCAATCGGCGTTGATTGCCGGTCTGAATGATAGCGACTGGCAGGTACGGATGAACGCCGCCATGGCCCTGGGTCCAATCGGGACTCCGACGGCGGTGCCAGCGCTGCAGAAAGCACTTCAGGATGAGGTGCTGGTGGTGCGCGAATGGTCGGCCCGTTCCTTGTCGATGCTGACCGGTCATGAAGTTGAGTATCTTGATGCGGCCGGAGTACTGGTCGCCCCTTACAACGTTTATCACTAGGAAATGCTGATGCCGGTCAATTTACTGACCCTTCCCATAATCGGTCGTTTGCTGGCCAGTCGCTGGACCTGGCGCCTGACTCGTCTGACGGCTCTATGCCTGTTGCTGGCGATGACCGCCTGGGGCTGGCATCAGCACGCGATTCCCGGTCTGGCGGTGCGCGATCCTTTAATGTACACCAATCTTGCCAGTCATCTGTTCTGGGTCTGGTGGTTGATGGGGATTGTCTTTATCGCCCTGCTGTTTGGCCGCCTCTGGTGCACGGTCTGCCCGCTGGGCTGGCTCAACGGCCTGGCGTCACGCGTCGGTCTGCGCCGCGAGCTGCCGGTCTGGCTGCGCAATTTTATCCCGGTGACTCTGGTTCTGGTGACCCTGCAGCTGTCGATCTATTTTTTCGCCATTCATCGTTACCCCGATTACACAGCGGTGGTTCTGGCTCTGTGTCTGCTGCTGGCAATTGCTGCCGGCCTGATTTTCCGACCGCGCGCATTTTGCACCCTGTTCTGCCCGGCCGGTGCGGTCTTCGGCCTTTACGCCCGGGTGGCGCCGTTTCAGTTACGGGTTTGTGACAGCGGGGTCTGTAGCGGTTGTGACAGCCAGCGCTGCATTGCCGAACCGCAGCAGTGGCAGAGCTATCAGCTTGGCAACACGGTCGTTTATCGGCACCAGCGTCTTGACGGTTGCCCGGTCGATCTGGTTCCGGCAGAAATCGACGACAGCGCCGATTGCCTGCTCTGCCTCAACTGTGCTCATAACTGCGACAAGGGGAATATCAAGATCGGTTTTCGCCCCTGGCTGTCCGACCTTGAAGGGCGTGGCCTGCGCAGCAGCGAGACCCTGTTTTTCCTGGTCCTGTTCGGCATGTTGACGGCTAATTTCAGCAAGGTTTATGTCGAGTTGCGCCAGGGGCTGTTCTGGTTGCCCGAGCAGACCGCACAACTCCTCGGCTGGGGGGTCAGCGGCTATAATCTGCTGGCGGTGGTCTGGGTGGCGCTGCTGTTGCCGGCACTGCTGCTGTTGCCCGGCTGGCTGACCCTGCAACTTGCCGGCTTACGGCAGAGTGTGGCGTTGCCACCACAGCAGGCAAGCGCCTTACTACCACCGGTCAAAACAACGAGTTTCTGGTCTGCCTGCAGCGATCTCGCCTTGCCGTTGATTCCACTGCTACTGGCCGCCCATGCGGTTCTGGCTCTGGTCAAGATCAACGCCAAGGCCGGTTATCTCCCCTTTGCCATTGCCGATCCGACCGGTGTACAGAGCTATCTGGCGATGAACGTCATGCAGACCATGGCGGCACCCGGCGTATTCGTACCGCTGGATGTTTTGAAGTGGCTGGTGCTGCTGTTGCTTCTGGCCGGGATGATTCTGGGCATCTTTGCTTCCTGGCGGGTCAGCTCCCGCCATCCTGATGGTCGTGCATTTTTTGTTGCCTCACTGGTAACCTTGACTCTGCCGGCCGGGTTCTATCTGTCGACGGTGATCCAATGGCTGTTCGTCCGTTGATCCGCACTCTGCTGTTCCTGTCGTTCGCTCTGTTGCTGGCCGCAACGGCTCAGGCCTGCTTTGGCCCGAAGCTTGTCCTTGGCACCAGCGACGATTCCCGTAGTCAGGTGCTGGCTTCACTGGTGGCGATTTACGTTCAGGAGAAGACCGGTGTCGAGGTGGTACGACTCCCCTTGACCACCGATCCGGTTGCAGCGATTCATGCTGAAACGATCGATTTTGCTTTTGCCGACATGACCGACGGTTTACCCGTTTTGCTGGCCGTTGAAGGCTTGGCATCGCTGGTTTCAGGTCCAAGGATCATCGATGATTTGCAGTTCACCACCGTGCGGCCGGCGTTACAGAGGCTGGCCAAACAGTTGACGCCGGCACAGGTGTCGACTCTGGTTGCAGCGGTGCAAGCCGGTGGACTGCCGATGGACGTTGTACGCCGTTTTCTGCGCGATGCGGGGTGGATCTGATGCGTTTTACCCTAATCTTGCTCCTGCTGCTGGTTGCCTGCGTGCCGCAACCGATGCCAGCGCCATCTGCCATTCAGGAGATCAGTGGTGTGGTGCAAGGCGAGATGCGTCTGGCCGGTGAAGTGCTGCTGGTCGGGGATCTGCTGGTTCCACAGGGGAGTCGCCTGATCATCGCTGCCGGGACCACCATCAAGGTACAGGCATCGGAAGCGACCAAGATCGATCCGGAATTTTTGTCGTCACAAATCGAAATTCTGGTGCGTGGCAGTCTGCGGGTTGAGGGGACGGCGACCCAGCCAGTGACTTTTGCTCCGGCGGAGATCACCGTTGATGACATCCCACAATGGGCCGGCATCCTGCTTGACGGGGCCAGCGATAGTGCCTTGCAGCACCTGCGGATCAGCGCAGCCGAGACCGGCCTGTTGCTGATCGCGACCGATGCGCAGATTACTGCGGCTCATATTGAGGGTTGCCGTTACGGCATCGTTGTTCAGGGCGGCGCCCCGACCATTGCGCAGTCCACGCTGGTCGCCGGCGAAGGGGGACTGTTCCTCTGGAACAGTGCCCGTCCGACGCTGACCGATCTGCTGATTCTCGACAACGCTGAAGAGGGTCTGTTTATTGATCGAAGCAGTTCGCCGGTTCTTGGCCCATGCCGACTGGAACGCAATGCCATTGGCCTTGTCGCAGCGAATACGGTTGCTATCGACAGCCTGATATTGATCAGCAATGGCGAAGATCTGCGGCGTCTGTCTGATCGCAATGGAGTTCAGCCATGAAGCGGCTGCTGCTCGGTCTGATGCTGCTTGCATTACCGGCAATCGCCACGGCCGGGCCCCTGACCTATCGTGGGGAATCGACCCTGTGGGCCGATACGCTCTGGAGCGGCGAGGTACTCATCGATGGTATTGTCACTATCGCCCCGGAGGTAACGTTGACCATCGCTCCGGGGACGATCGTCCGTTTTACCCGTTTCGACAGTAACGCCGACGACATCGGCGAGCATGAACTGTTTATTCAGGGCCGTCTGCTGGCACAGGGGCGGGCCGGTGAGCCGATCCGTTTCACCTCGATGGAGACCGTCCCCCGCGCCGGCGACTGGGGGGCGATCAACATGATGGCGTCTCAGGCCGAGAATGTGTTGGAGCATTGCGAAGTCGAATACGCTTATCGCGGCTTTCATGCCCATTTTGCCCGCGCCCGGCTTCAGGACTCAACCTTTCGTTACAATCGACGCGGCGCCCAGTTCCAGGAGTCGGATGTGACCATCACCGACTGTCGTTTTATCGACAACCTCAATGGACTGCAGTTTCGTGATTCGACTGTCACCCTGCAGGATTCGACTGTTCAGGGGAGTTACTGGGGGGTGCGCAGCGTCTACAGTACGGTGACCATGAACGGCAACCGCATCGAAGGCAACCGGGTCAACGGGGTCAATTTTCGCGACTCGACGGTGACCTTGAGCGCCAACCGGATGAGTGGCAACCGGCGCGGCCTTTACCTGCAACGCTCCAACGGGCGCATCGACGGTAACGATCTGAGTGACAACAGCGAGTATGGTCTGTTTCTCGAAGATGCTGAGGTCGTAGTCGACGGTAACCGGATCAGAGGCAATGGTCGCGGTGGAGTACGATTGTTGAACGGAACGCCGGTTTTGACGTCTAATGACCTGTCGGGAAACGACCTTTATGCCCTGGTCAATGATGGCCGTACCGATCTCGATCTGGTCGGCAATGCCTGGGGGACGACCGATCCAGGCGTGTTGGCTGAATCGATTCGCGATGGCGGCGACCGCACCGGTAACGGTTGTGTGCACCTTGAACTGCCACTGGCCACTTTACCGATTGTTATCCCATGAACCCTGTCCAGAAAGTCTCTTCTATGCTGCCCAATCCTCTAACCCGCCCGGTTCGGGTTTTGTTTGTCATTCTTTGCCTGGCTCTGCTGGTCGCCGCTGCGCTGGTCGCCTGCGATCGCACCGTCACCAGACAAAAGATGCGCATCGGTTACATGAACTGCAACAGCGAGCAGGAGACGGTTGCCCGCTTCGGACCGCTGACCACCTGGTTGTCGCAGCAGCTGGAGATCGATTTCGAACTGGTGCCGGTCGATACTCAGGAGTTTACCGAGCGCTTCAATGCCGGTGAATTCGCCTTTACCCACTCGAATCCGTTGCTTTATATCATCCTCAAAAAAGAGAAGCAGCTGCAACTGCTGGCGACGGAGATGCGCGGTCGCTACGGTGCGCGGACTGCCGGCTCGATTATCTCGCGCAAGGACAGTGGTATTCTGACTCTGGATGATTTACGCGGCAAGCGGATGATGTTCGGTCCGCAACTGGCGCCATCCGGCTATCTGGCCCAATACAATCTCATGCTCGATGCGGGGATCGATCCGGAGCGGGATCTGGCCTACTATGCCATTCCGCAAGGGTCGTTCAAGCATGAGAAGGTTATTTACAGCGTCTATTTTGGCCAATATGACGTCGCTGCGGCGCCATCTCTCGATCTGGAGACGATGATCCGTGAAGGCAAAATCAGCGCTGACGACTTCAATATCATCGCCGAGAGCCCGATCTTCCCCTATTGCAGCTTTGGCGCTGCCGCTTCGGTCCCGGCCGAGCTTGCCTCCCGTTTTCGCCAGGCACTGATCTCACTGACTCCGGAAACGACCGTCGCCTATCAGGGCGAGAGCGTCAAGGTTCTCGGCGCCGCCTGGATCGACGGCTTCGATCCGCTGGTCGATAGCGATTATGATCTGCTGCGCGAGATGGCAAAAAAAGCGAATATGCCCCCGTATCAGGAGTATTAATTGAGCAGGGACCGTTTTGATATTTTGACTATTGTCGCCCTGGCTGGCGTCGCTTTGCTGACCGTCCTGCTGCTGGTCAGCGGTGGGACCAGCGGTGTCCGTCTGCCAACAGGGCCGTCACAGGCGACTGAGCGCGCACTGCAGGAGCGGGCACAAGCCGCTTTTCTGCTGGACACTTATGCCCCGGTCGATGAGCTGTTAGCGGCGAATAAACCAGGTGAAGCACTGCTGCGTCTGGAGCAGATTGAACGTGATCTTCCGGGCGAGGGGCACACCGCTTTGTTGCGCGGCGGTATTCTGGTGCGTCAGGGAGCTCTGACCGAGGGGATTGGTGAATACGTCCGGGCCGTAAAGTTACGGGCCGATTACGTCGATCTGCGTAGCCCACTGCAAAGACGGGTCGAATTTGAACAGCTCTTGGCAACCGCACTCCCGCAACTGCAGCGTCGTGCGCAGGAGAATCCGGATAACCCGCAGCTGAGCCGGGCCCTGCGTGATCTGCATTATCTGCAAAGCCGTCTGGCCGGAGGCTGCGAATGAGACGTCTGCTGGCTGATCGTCATCTGCAGTTGATCCTGGTGGCCGGCATCGCCCTGGGGCTTCTGGGTGTCCTGCTCAGCACCTGGGGGAATCCGGAGCATACCGGGATCTGCGTCTCCTGTTTTCTGGAGAATACCGCCGGTGCTCTCGGTCTGCATGGTAACGCGCGTCTGCAATATATCCGTCCTGAACTGCCTGGATTTCTGCTCGGGGCCACAGTCAGTGCCTGGATCGCCGGTGAGTTTCGTTCGCGTGGCGGTGCGGCAACCCTCTATCGGTTTCTGGCCGGAGTCTTTCTGATTGTCGGTTGCAGCGTTTTCATCGGTTGTCCGATCAAATTATTTTTACGTCTGACCGCAGGTGACCTGTCGGCTATCTCCGGCCTGGCCGGGCTGCTCGCGGGCGGCTGGCTGGCGGTTCGTGGTTTGACCTCCGGAGTCCATATTGGTCGGGCCGCACCGCAACCGGGTGGGGGCGGGGCCATTATCCCGTTGGTCTTTTTATTCCTGTTACTGCTGCTGTTTGTCCAGCCGGCCTTTCTGCTGCTCTCCTCCCGGGGGAGTGGAGCGGAACACGCGCCGCTGCTGGTCTCCCTCGGCGTCGGTCTTCTGCTCGGGGTTCTTGCCCAGCGCACCCGTTTCTGTATTACCGGCGCGGTTCGGGATCTGTTTCTCCTCGGTCGCCGGGCGCCCCTGGTCTGGGGTCTGCTTGCCTTTATCCTGGCCGCGGTAATAACCCATTTGTTGACCGGCTCCTTTCGTGCCGCTTATTACGGACAGCCCGGTGCGCATCTTGATGCCCTCTGGAGTTTCCTCGGTATGTTGCTGGTCGGCTGGTTGTCGGTGCTGATAGGTGGCTGTCCTTTCCGGCAGATGATCAAGGCCGGGGAGGGGGATACGGATGCCGGTATGGTTGTCGTCGGCATGCTGGTCGGCGGCGGCCTGGTTCAATCGTGGGGAATTGCTGCGACAGCGGCCGGTGTGGCTTTAAACGGTCGGGTTGCTGTACTGGTCGGTCTTGGTTTTGTTCTGCTGTTGTCACTGCTGTTTCGCGACCGCAGCGCTTGACTTTTTACTTTCTGGAGTTTTTGCATGACAATCTTAAAAAAAAATCCGGCCATTATCTGGCGGGTTGAGCGTCAGCGCGAGGCCGAAGCCAAACAGGCCCTTGCTGCCGGTGATGACCCCGGTGAACGCGGCACCGTGTTGTTGATTGAATCCGGGACCATGCATCAGCTCAATCTGATCGGCGGCACCATCTGGCAACTGCTTGACGGAACGCGATCGCTTGCTGACATTGTCGCTGAGCTGGCGGCTGAATACGACGCCCCGAATACCGAACTGGTCGCGGATGTTGAAGCGTTCACGACCGATCTTCTGCAACGAGGATGGTTACTTCATGACTGAATTTACCGATCTGTTTTCTGCCCCTTTGACCTTTAACTGGACCCTGTCGTATCGGTGCAACTTCTCCTGCCGGCACTGCTACAGTCGGGAAGAGGCGGCAGAAGAGCTGTCGACGGCCGACATCTTCCGTATGGTCGACACGCTGGCGGAAAAGCAGGTCCCGTTCATCAATTTTGGTGGTGGCGAGCCTCTGGTGCGTGATGATTTGTTTGAAGTTGCCAGTTATGCGACGGGCAAAGGGCTTAACGTTTCCATGAACTCGAATGGCTGGCTGCTCGACCTGGCAGCGGCAAAGAAATTGAAGGCGGCCGGCTTCAAGAGCGTCGGCATCAGCATCGACAGCGCCGATGCGGCCCTGCATGATGATTTTCGCTGTATGCCCGGTGCCTTTGAACGTGCCGTCGGCGCTCTTGACGCTCTGCGTAGCGTCGGTTTGCGCACGACCATGAGTGCCGTGATCTCGCGCATCAATTACAAGCATTTTCGTGACATCCTTGACCTTGCGCGCCAGCACGGAGTCGCACAGGTCTATCTGCATAACTTCAAGTGCAGCGGCCGGGGGTTTAAAAATCGCGAGGAGCTCGACTTAAGTCCGGCCGAATGGAAAGCCTTCTATATTGAAGCCCTGGCGGTGCAGAATTCGACCACCGATATCAATATCTCCTTTGATGATCCGGTTATCGCATCACTGCCGGGCTACGCTGAAAACCCGTTGGTAAAGGGGAGCAGCTGTGGTAAGCTTTCCCTGCATTTAAAGCCGAACGGCGACATTACCCCGTGCGGTTTTATCCCTTTGGTGGTCGGCAATCTGCTGCACGACGATTTTGATACGGTCTGGCAGACCTCGCCGATTCTGGTGCGGATGCGCAACAAGGAAGCCAAGGGCAAGTGTGGTGATTGTGGCTCTTTTGAAAGTTGCCTCGGAGGCTGTACCGCCCGGGCATTTGCAACCACAGGCGATTTCAACGAACCGGATCCGCATTGCTGGAAATAATCCGCGTTCTTAACCAGGAAGGAGGTGCTCGATGAAAAAGTACCAAAAGCCGATGGTCGTCGGATCTTCGAACGTCCATCCCTGCTGAAGCAGGAGGGGGCAGCAACTGCTGCCCCCGTTTTTTTTCCCGATTTTTATTGGTGACTTCACCATGGCCCTTGATCTTCTTGATACACCTTTGCGCATCACCCTTGATCTGCACGATGGCGTCACGTCCATGCCGGCGCCTCTGGCCCGGCAGGTTGTCGGTCGGATCCTTGAGGCGCAGGCTTTTTACCTGACTCTGGACTTGCATCCTCTGTTGCACCCGGCAGCGCCGGAGATGGCTGCTGCTTTTCTGGCGGCCGGTTGCCAGGTTGATGTCTGCACCGGCGCATCGTCTGCCGAATTGGCACGGTTATCGGAACTACCTACCGGTGCTGTCATTGTGCTTGATGTTGCCTCTTTTTGTTGTGGTGGCAGGCTCGACGTTGCCGGATTGACTGCGGCACTGGACAGGTTTCGACAAGCGGACCGCATGCCGGTCTGTTCTCTGGTCCCGACCCACGAAAATTTAGCTCTGCTCGGCCCCCTTTTTGCTTTTTGCCAGACGGCCGGAATTTCCCGTTTTAAGTTGCCAAACCTGCGGATTAATGGTAGTTTTCGCGACATTAGCCAGCCAGCAATGGTGACTCCTGATGACCTCAACCACCTGCGCCAGCAAGTGGTCGATGCGGCCGCCTTTCGCTGTGGATTGCAGCTCGATGTTCATGACCTGTTTCTGTGGGAGATTCTGTTTCCCGACGGCGGCACTGCGCGCAGTGAGTATGGTGGCTGTCAGGCGGCAAACAGCCTGGCCCATGTCGATCTGACGGCGACGGTCCACCCCTGCAACTCCTGGCCAGACCCCCTCGGCAATCTGGCCTCAGACAGTTTTTCGGCGATCTGGTCTTCTTCGCGACGGCATGCGGTGCGGTCGGAAGTTGCCCGGCAACCTGCCGCTTGTTGCGGCTGCCGCGATTACGCCATCTGTTTTGGCGGCTGTCGTGGTTTGGCCCGTGAATTGCTGACCAAAGACGGTCGCGACCCCATGTGCGACGGTCAACGTTAACGAGCCACTATGGCGATCTATCTCGACAATTCAGCCACCTCATTTCCGAAGCCGGAGTCGGTTTACGACGCGGTGAATCATACCCTGCGCGTCTGTGGTGCCAACCCCGGTCGTGGCGGTCACCGTATGTCGCTCGATGCCGCCCGGCTGGTTTTCGAAGCGCGCGAAACCGTCGGACAGTTCTTCGGGGTTGCTGATGCTTCACGCATCGTCTTCACCTCCGGGGCAACCGAGTCGCTCAATCTGGCTCTGTTCGGTGTCCTGCAATCGGGTGATCACGTGGTGACGACAGTCATGGAGCACAATTCTATGCTGCGACCGCTGCGCGCTCTGCAGGATCGCGGCGTTGTCGTCACCCGGGTCGGAGCCGACCGTCAGGGACGGGTCGCGGCGGCTGATCTGATGGCTGCCTGCACAACACAAACCCGGTTGATCGCCATGACCCACTGTTCCAATGTGACCGGTGCCGTGCAACCGATTGAGCAGGTTGCCGTCTTTGCGCGGCAAAAAGGGATTCTGCTGCTGGTTGACGCGGCCCAGAGTGCCGGACTGCTGCCGATCGATGCCCCGGCACTGGGGATCGATCTTCTGGCCGTTCCAGGGCACAAAGGTCTGCTCGGCCCGGTCGGTATCGGCTCCCTTTATGTGCGTGAAGGGGTCGAACTGCAACCGTTGATGTATGGTGGCACCGGCACCCAGTCAGAATCGGATCGGGCACCATTACAAATGCCGGAGCGGTTTGAAAGCGGCACACCGAATACCCCCGGTATCGCCGGCCTTAAAGCCGGGATCGACTATCTTCAGTCTGTCGGCCTTACGACCATCCGCCAGCATGAGCGCGAGCTGTTGCAGACACTTTTGCAGGGTTTGAACAGTCTTCCCGGTGTGGTTGTCCATGGTCCGGACCGCATCGATGAGCATGGCGGGGCACTCTCTTTTACCTGCCCGGGGCATGATCCCTCCGAGATCGGGTTTCGTCTCGATCGGGAGCACGATATTATGGTTCGGGTCGGTCTGCACTGTGCACCGGAGGCCCATCGGACTATCGGAACCTGGCCGCATGGCACCATCCGGGTCAGTCCCGGTGTTTTCAATACTCTTGAACAGATTGAAACCTTCATCCTCGCAGTCTCGGGAATTGTTGCCCGGAGCTGACACCAAGACCAAGGAGGCGTACATGATTCGTCTAACGCTGATTTTTCTGTTGTTTGTCTCGTTACTGGCCGCCTGCGCCCTGCCGCCGGAAAAACCGGTCACCCGTGATGAGTTGATGAAAACCGGCATCTACCAGACCTACATCATCACCGAGTCACCCGAGCAGGTTCTCGACCGCTTGAACACTTACGGTGAGGTAATTCTCGAAGCCAAACGGAATATTCCGGATAAAGAGTATCTGGTCCATGTCAAAATGCTGGCAACGATCGACGGGATTGAAGTCGTTGATTATGACCGCTGACTCTTAGGGGGCACATATGAGTAAGAACAAGATTAAGTATTATGTTCTTGATACCAATGTCCTGCTCCATGATCCACAGGCGCTGTTCAAGTTTGGTGACAATCAACTGATTGTCCCGATTACAGTCATCGAGGAGATTGACCGGTTCAAGAAAGACCTCAACGAAACCGGCCGCAATGCCCGGCATGTCTCCCGGGTGCTGGACGGCCTGCGTGAAAAGGGGAAGCTGGTTGAGGGGGTTCCGCTCGAATCGGGCGGATCGCTACGGGTGGTTCTGCACACCGCCGATGCCATGCGCAAGCTGCCGACCGAGCTGGTTGATGATCGGGGTGACAACCGTATTCTGGCGGTCGCCATCGATTTGAAAGAGGTCGGTGATGCCCCGGTCATTTTTGTCACCAAAGACACCAACCTGCGGATCAAGGCGGACGCTCTGGGGCTTATTGCCGAAGATTATGAGTCGGACAAGGTCTCCATCGAAGAACTGTACAGCGGCTTTGCCGAGGTACAGGTAGAAAGCACCCAGGTCGACCTGTTCTACAGCCAGGGTTATCTCGACCTGGAAGGGGCCTTCCTGCCGAACCAGTACCTGACTCTGGTCGATCTTCATAATCCGTCTCATACCGCCCTTGGCCGCTACGATGGCCCGATGCGTCGGGTGCAACCGTTGATCCGGCCGGCAAAAGAGGGGGTCTGGGGGATTCACTCACGCAATCGTGAGCAGCAGTTTGCTTTTGATCTGCTGCTGAACGACGACATCCAGCTGGTCAGCCTGGTCGGCAAAGCCGGTACCGGCAAGACCCTGCTCGCTATTGCCGCCGGATTGCAGAAATCGGCCGATGATGAGACCTATAACCGACTCCTGGTCTCCCGGCCGGTCTTTCCGCTGGGCAAGGATCTTGGTTTTCTGCCGGGTGATATCGAAGAGAAACTGGCGCCGTGGATGCAGCCGATCTTTGACAATGTTGAATTGTTGCTGGGAAATGTTGATGAACGTGGCAAGCGCAAGCGCGGCTATAAAGAGCTGGTCGATATGGGGCTGCTCGAAATCGAGGCGTTGACCTACATCCGTGGTCGTTCCATTCCCAAGCAGTATATGATTGTCGACGAAGCACAGAACCTGACTCCGCACGAGATCAAGACCATCGTCACCCGGGCCGGGGAGGGGACCAAGATTGTTCTCACCGGCGATCCCTACCAGATTGACAACCCGTATGTCGATTCCTCCAGTAATGGATTGACTTACCTGGTGGAGAAATTCAAGGGGCAGGAGATTTCCGGACATATCATTCTGACCAAAGGCGAGCGCTCCATGCTGGCAGAACTTGCAGCAAACTTGCTCTAAAAAACGGCAACTTAGCCATTTGAGTTTAAAGTGATGCCTGAATCATGCTGCTTTTGACCCTGGAATCTTCCTGCGATGAAACATCAGCGGCAGTGGTGCGCGATGGGCGCCAGATTCTGTCCAATGTCGTGGCATCGCAGATCGATATTCATAACCGCTATGGTGGTGTTGTGCCGGAGATTGCCGCTCGCCAGCATGTCACAGCCATCGGTGTTGTGGTCGATACGGCACTGGAGCAGGCCGGTATTGGCTTTGAGCAGCTGGAGGGGGTCGGTGTGACCCGTGGCCCCGGTCTGATCGGCGCATTGCTGGTCGGGCTCTCCTATGCCCGTGGCGTCGCCTGCGCCCGCGACCTGCCATTGGTCGGCTTACATCATATGGAGGGGCATATTCTGGCCCCTTTGCTTGAGCAGCCGATTGCCTTCCCTTTTCTGGCCCTTGCGGTCTCCGGCGGGCACACTCATCTTTACCGTGTCGACGGTATCGGTCGTTACCGCACCATCGGCCGCACCCGGGACGACGCTGCCGGCGAAGCGTTTGACAAGGTCGCCAAACTCCTTGGCCTTGGTTATCCGGGTGGTGCCCGCATCGACCAGCTCGCGGCCAACGGCAATCCGTCCGCCATTTTGTTCCCCCGGCCAATGCTGCATGATGGTCTCGATTTCAGTTTCAGCGGGATAAAAACCGCCGTGCGCAATTATGTCACCACTCTTCCGCAGCCCTTGAATGACCAGGCTCTGGCCGATCTTTCTGCCAGTTTTCAGGCGGCGGTGGTCGATGTTTTGTGTAAAAAGACCTTCAGCGCGGCACAGAGTGAAGATCTGGAGCGGATTGTCGTTTGTGGCGGCGTTGCCTGTAACCGTGGCCTGCGTAAGGCCATGGCGGCGCAGGCAATCGGTTGCGGTCGACAGGTTTTCTTTCCTTCCCCTGCTTTATGCGGAGACAACGCAGCGATGCTCGGAGTTGCTGCCGATGCTTATCTGATTCAAGGTCGTGGCGCTTATCCGGTTGGTGATGCCATCGCCACCTGGTCACTCGATGGCGCTGCTCCCGCAGGGTTTCTGGTGGAGGCGTAAATGTGGCGCACCTGGTCCTTCTTCCGCCAGTTTAAGCTCAATATATTGCGGTTTATCCGTCTGCGCGGTACGCCGGACGAGGTCGCTAAAGGGATGGCGCTCGGGATCTTTATCGGCATGACGCCAACCTTTGGCTTCCAGATGGCTATCGCCCTGTTTTGCGCCTGGGTTCTGCGGCAGAACAAACTGGCCGCCGTTCTCGGAGTCTGGATCACCAACCCGGTGACCGCCCCGTTTATCTACGCCCTCGAATACGAAACCGGCCGCCTGCTGCTCGGTATGCAGCGGCTGTCATTGCCGGCAGAGATGACTTATTCGACCGTCGTCCAGCTCGGCTGGGAGTTTTTGCTGCCGTTTGGTTTTGGTAGCCTGATCTATGCCGTGATCAGTTCTTTTCTCGCGTTCGCTTTAACCCTGCGCTTTATACCGGTTCTGCGCAAAGTCCGTTTGACGCGCTGGCCCCGGCGGCGGCGCCCAAAGCTCGACGGGACCAATCATAATGGCTAGCGGCTACCGCACCAAAAAACGCTTCGGCCAGCACTTTCTCCATGAACGCCGCTACATCGAGGCGATTCTTGCCGCTGCCGTTCTGACCCCCGATACCCGTGCGGTTGAAATCGGCCCGGGGATGGGGGCGTTAACCACCCCATTGCTCGACCGCGTCGCCGAACTGCATGTCATCGAAATTGACCGTGACCTGATCGCGCATTACCAGCAACTGGCGCCGGCCGGAATGGTTCTGCACCAGGGGGACGCGCTCAAGCTCGACTGGCGTACCCTGTTGTTGCACCCTCCCTACACCCTGGTCTCCAATCTGCCTTACAATATCTCCAGTCAGGTGTTGTTCCGCCTGCTGGAACATCGCGATCTGTTTGCGCGTTCGGTACTCATGTTCCAACGCGAAGTCGCCGACCGGATCTGTGCGGTGCCGGCGACCCGCGACTACGGCATCCTTTCTGCTCTCTGCCAGATGTGGTTTGAGGTGCGGCGGGTGATCAACGTCCCGGCCGGAGCCTTTACCCCGCCACCAAAAGTTGAATCGGCGGTGGTGCTGTTCGAACCGCTGGCGACGCCCCGTTTTCCGGTGAGCGATGAACTCTTTTTTCGCCGGCTGGTCAAGGCAGCTTTTGCTCAACGGCGCAAAACCCTGCGCAACAC
>Ga0209231_1000628_pt1 | contig 18006 bp, 22 predicted proteins | sample Deesub45470m_DNA_FD_188086 | JGI IMG/M metagenome (GOLD analysis project Ga0209231, IMG submission 188086) | Deep subsurface microbial communities from North Pacific Ocean - 450_OLKR46/470m Metagenome (SPAdes) (version 2) | ecosystem: Environmental > Terrestrial > Deep subsurface > Unclassified ... | reverse complement strand
GTCCTCCTCGCCCACCTTGCCGGCGCCGGGTCGAGAAGGTGCAGGCAGGCGCCGAGATTGGCGTCGAGGACGTCGGCGGCGTGCCCGGCGCCGGCAAGGTGGGCGAGGAGGACTGCGGCCCCCAACGGGGGCTCGGCCGCCTTGGTGGCCGGCGGATGGATGAGGAGGATGTCCATCAGGGGCGGGGGGCGCGCAGGTGGAAGGTGAAGTGCGCCAGAACCAGGATCCCGGCGTCGCGCAAGAGCGCCATTGCCGGCGTGGTTCGGCCGTCGGCGCCGAAACAGCCGCAGTCGATCTCCAGCCCGCGGGCGATCACCGAGAGGAGGACCGCCATGAAGACCAGGGTCAGTCCGGCGAGCAGGAGCGCCGCCGGACGCACCCGCCGGTTGGCCAGCAAAAGGAGTCCGGCGAGAATTTCGATATAAGGGAGGGTGGCGGCGACGAGATAATTGCCGAAATAGGGGAGGATCTCATAGGCGGCGATGCTGCCGGCAAAGGCGGTCACATCGTCGGCCTTGACGGCGCCGGCGTAGACGAAGAGGCCGCCGAGGGTCAGGCGGCAGAGGTGGTAGACGACGGGGCGCAGGCGGTTCACGGCGCCCCCTCGACCACGACGAGCCCGGCGTCGCGCCATTCGGGGAGGCCCCCCTCGAAGACCGCGACGCTGCCATAGCCGGCGGCGATGAGCTTCATTGCCAGGTCGAAGGAGTCGGGGCAGCCGTAGCCGTTGCAGTAGACCGCCAGCGCCGTCGCCGGGTCGACCCGAAGGCTAAACGCTTCGAGGCGCGCCTCGGCCTCTTCCAGGGGGAGGGAGAGGGCCCCGGGGAGATGCCCTTCGGCATAGGAATCGGCATCGCGGGCATCGACGGCGACGACTTCTCCCGCCGCCAGGGCCTCCCGCAACTGGCCGAGGGTGATCGGGGTCGGATAGCCGTCCGAAGTCGGCATGGGGGCCGGGGGAGCCAGGCGCCCTTCGAGGAGGGCGCCGATCAGGCGGTAGTTCACCGACAGGCCGATGACGGCGCCGAGGGCGACGATGACCAGGGCTTCGAGGAGGTGGCGGCGCAGATCGGGGATCATGGCGGGGTTCACTCGTCCGGGGACTCGGTGAGGCCCGGAGCCAGAGAACTGAGCATCTCCTGAATCCGGCCGTTGTCCCGCTCGAGGCGGAGAATGCGCTGGTGACAGTCGATGAGCTCGCTGTTGAGCTCATCGATGAGCCGGGCCTGGTGGGTGAAGCGGATTTCCAGTTCGTCGAGGCGGTTCTGCTGGTCCATGATTCGATCGGTCTCCTTGGTTGATGCCGCCCATGCTAGCAGAAGCGTGGCACCGGCGCAATCGTGGTGCTAAGGGATTGCATTTCCTCCAGGATTAAGTATCCTTGGAGATATTTTTTTCTTCGGTTGCCGGCGCTTTTGCCTCCGGTGGAAAGAGTGCGCCATGCCGCTGCTGTCGTTCTTCGCTGCCCGCTTCCTTGCCCGATCGTACCGGCGCCTGGCTCCCCTGGCGCTTCTCGGGATTTTCGCCCTCGCCCCCCCCCTCGGCGCCGAGGGACTCCCTCGACATCCCCTCTCCGAAGTCCTTTCTCCCCCCGAGGAGATCGGGCTCGACGAGCGGCTCGGCGCCCATATCCCCCTCGATCTCAACTTTGTCGACGAACGGGGGGAGACCGTCGTCCTGCGGAATCTGGTGACGGGTCCGACGATCATCGTCCCCGTCTACTACGGCTGCCCCAACGTCTGCAGTTTTCTCCAGGGGGGACTGGCCCAGGCGCTGCCGGGGATCAGGCTCGAGCCGGGAGTGGACTACCGGGTCCTCTCAGTGAGCTTCGACGAGACCGAAACCCCGGCGACGGCAGCCAAGGCCCGCTCGATCTACTACGCCACCCTCGGCAAGGACTTTCCCGAGGACGCCTGGCTCTTTCTCACCGGCGACCTTCCGGCCATCGAGGCGCTGACGTCCGCCGCCGGCTATCGCTTCGCCCGTCGCGGCAACGACTTTCTCCACCCGGTGGCCGTCTTCATCGTCGACGGCGACGGGCAGATCGTCCGCTACCTGCAGGGGACGAGCTTCCTCCCCATGGAACTGACCCTCGCCCTGGTCGAGGCCTCGGAGGGGAGGATGGGGAACACGGTGCGCAAGCTGGTGCAGTTCTGCTTCAGCTACGATCCCGAGGGGAAGCGCTACGTCTTCAATCTGCTGCGGGTCTCGGCCACCGTGGTCATCGCCACTGCCGCGGCCTTTTTTCTCTTTCTCTTTCTGACCGGAAGGCGGCGCCGGGAGTGAGCCCCTCTGCCGCAATCGCGCCGATTCGTCCCGATCACCCCTGACCGTCCGCCGAGGAGTTCCATGACCGACCCGACCCCATCCGCCGCCCCGATCAGCGACCGCGGCTTTCTCGCCCGCAAAGGGGAGGGGAGCACGATCCTCTCCTGGATCACCTCCACCGATCACAAAAGGATCGGCCTCCTCTACCTCTACGCCATCCTCAGCTTTTTCCTCGTCGGCATCGTCCTCGGGCTCCTCCTCCGCCTCGAGCTCATCGCCCCGGGAAGGACCATCGTCGACGCCCAGACCTACAACGCCCTCTTCACCCTGCACGGGGTGATCATGATCTTCCTCTTCATCATCCCCGGCATCCCGGCGGCCTTCGGCAACCTCATGCTGCCGCTCCTCCTCGGCGCCCGCGACGTCGCCTTCCCCCGTCTCAATCTCTTCTCCTGGTACCTGTACATGACCGGCGCCCTTCTGGCCCTGACCGCCCTCTTCAGCGGCGGCGGCCCCCCCGACACCGGCTGGACCTTCTACGTCCCCTTCAGCACCCGCACCACCACCAACGTCTCCCTGGCGGTGACGGCGGTCTTCATCCTCGGCTTCTCCTCCATCCTCACCGGCCTCAACTTCGTCACCACCGTCCACCGCCTGCGGGCCAGGGGGATGGGGTGGGGGCGTCTTCCCCTCTTCGTCTGGTCCCTCTACGCCACCGCCTGGGTGCAGATCCTGGCGACGCCGATCCTCGCCATCACCCTCATTTTGATCCTCGCCGAGCGCCTCCTCGGCACCGGCCTCTTCGACCCGGCCCAGGGCGGCGACCCGATCATGTTCCAGCACCTCTTCTGGATCTATTCCCACCCGGCGGTCTACATCATGGTCCTGCCGGGGATGGGGGTCGTCTCGGAGATCATCCCGGTCTTCTCCCGCAAGCCGGTCTTCGGCTACTGGGCCATCGCCCTCTCCAGCATCGCCATCGCCGCCGCCGGCTCCCTGGTCTGGGGACACCACATGTTCACCAGCGGCATGAGCGACATGGCGATTCTGGTCTTCTCCTTTTTGACCTTCGTCGTCGCCATCCCCAGCGCCATCAAGGTCTTCAACTGGGTGGCGACCCTCTACAAGGGGTCGATCGCCCTCGACCCGCCGATGCTCTTCGCCCTCACCTTCGTCCTCCTCTTCTCCATCGGCGGCCTCAGCGGCCTGATCCTCGGCGCCGCCGCCACCGACATCCACGTCCACGACACCCACTTCGTCGTCGGCCACTTCCACTACACCATGTTCGGCGGCACCGGCTTCGCCTTCTTCGCCGCCCTGCACTACTGGCTCCCCAAGATCTACGGCCGGATGTACAACAAGCGCGTCGCCACCTGGGCCTGGGGGATCATGTTCGTCGGCTTCAACCTCCTCTACTTCTTCATGCAGGTGGTCGGCATCCGCGGCATGCCGCGGCGCTATTACGACTACCTCCCCGAATTCGCCGTCCTCAACCAGATCGCCACCGTCGGCTCCTGGATTCTCGCCTTCGGGGTCTTCCTCATGTTCGGCAACCTCCTGCGCGGAGTCCTCTCCGGCGAACCCGTCGGCGCCAACCCCTGGGGAGGGGCGACCCTCGAGTGGACCGTCTCCTCGCCGCCGCCGGAGGAGAATTTTTCCGTCGAGCCGGTCGTCACCCACGGCCCCTACGACTTCCGGGAAGCGGGGTTGTTATGAGTCAGGCCTCCCACCGGGACGAGGCCGGCGACAGGCTCGGCATGTGGCTCTTTCTCTTCACCGAACTCCTTCTCTTCGGCGGCCTCTTCCTCCTCTACGGCGTCTACCTCGCCCGCACCCCGGAGGACTTCATCTCCGCCGGCGGGGAGCTCGATCTGGTCCTCGGGACGGCCAATACGGTCATCCTCATCACCAGCAGCCTCACCGTGGCCGTTGCCGTTTCCGCCCTGCAGAAAGGGGCCCGCTCCCTGACCCTCTGGATGCTCGGCACCACTGTCCTCTGTGCCCTCATCTTTCTCGTCAACAAGGCCTTCGAGTGGCGGGCCAAGATCGATCACGACATCTACCCGGGGTCGAAGCGCCTCCTTGCCGGAGAAGGGGGCGAAAGCGTCTTTTACAGTCTCTACTACCTCACCACCGGCCTCCACGCCCTGCACGTGCTCATCGGCGCGGCGCTCCTCGGCTGGGTCGGGTTCCGGATCAAGGGAGGGCGGCGCGACGGCGAGGGGGCCGTCCTCGAGAACGTCGGGCTCTACTGGCACCTCGTCGACCTGGTGTGGATCTTCATCTTCCCCCTCTACTACCTGATTCTCTAGGAGCCAGTCGGACTATCCATGAGCGAGCAACGGCAAACGCACATCATCGGCTACGGCACCCTGGTCCTCATCTGGGTGCTCCTCCTCCTTCTCACCGCCACCACCGTCGCCGTCTCCCGGGTCGACCTCGGAGCGCTCCACGTCTGGGCGGCGTTGGCCATCGCCTGTCTCAAGGCGGCGCTGGTGATCGGCATCTTCATGCACATGCGCTACGAGGGACGGCTTTTGCGCCTCAGTCTCCTCACCGCCCTGGTGACCCTGGCCATCTTCATCGGCCTGACCTTTTTCGACGTCCTTTACCGCTGAGGCCCCTGCCGTGATCTCTTCTGCCGTCACCACAACCGAAGCCGTCGATCCGGTCTTCCTTTTCATCTTCGGCATCGCCCTGGTCATGCTCCTCGGCATCACCGCCGTCATGATCTTCTTCACGGTGAAATACAATCGCAAGCGCCACCCCCATCCGACCTCCGAGAGGCGCTACAACATCCCCCTCGAGATCGCCTGGACGGTGATTCCGTCGATCCTGGTGCTGGCGATGTTCTACTACGGCTGGGCCGGGTATCTGGCCCTGCGCAACGTCCCCGAGGGGGCGATGGAGGTGTCCGTCACCGGGCGCATGTGGTCCTGGACCTTCACCTACGAAGACGGCCGCACCAGCGACCGACTCTACGTCCCCGCCGGCAAGCCGGTGCGGGTGGAAATCCATTCGGAGGACGTCCTCCACTCCTTCTACATCCCGGCCTTCCGGATCAAGCGCGACGCCGTGCCGGGGATGAGCAACTACGTCTGGTTCGTCGCCCCCGCTCCCGGTTCCTACGACATCTTCTGTGCCGAGTACTGCGGCGTCGGCCACTCGAGCATGATCACCACCGTCGAGGCCCTGACGCCCCACGAATTCGAGGAATGGCTCCGGAAGGAGAGCGCCGCCGAGGAGGAAGGGGAGGGGGAGGCGCTGCTGACGGCCTACGGCTGCCTCGGCTGCCACTCCCTCGACGGCTCGGCCAAGGTCGGCCCGACCCTGCAGGGGATCTTCGGCCGTACCGTCACCGTCGTCGCCGGCGGGGAAGAGCGCACCCTGGTCGCCGACGCCGCGTACCTGCGGCGGGCGATTCTCGAGCCGGCCGCCGAGGTGGTCAAGGGATTCCCGCCGGTGATGCCCTCCTATGCCGGGAGGATCCCCGATCACGAACTCGAGGAGCTCCTCGAATATTTCGAGACCCGACCCTGATGCCGTTTCTTCCCCTGCTGCGCCCCCGTCTGAGTCTTGCCGTCGCCTTCTCGGCCGTCTCCGGTTACGCCCTCGTTCCTGCGCCGCTCCAGATGCGGGCCCTTGGTGCCGTCGCGCTCGGGGTGCTCCTTTTGGCCGGCGGCGCTTCGGCCCTCAACCAGGTGCAGGAGCGGCGGGTCGACGCCCTCATGGAGCGCACCCGCGACCGCCCCGTCGCCAGCGGCCGCCTCGCTCCGGGGCGCGCCCTGGCCCTGGCCCTGGCGCTGCAGGTCAGCGGCTTGGCTGTGCTGGGAGGAATCTCCCTCAAGCCCGCTCTCCTGGCCGCCGCCGCCCTTCTCCTCTACCACGGCATCTACACCCCCCTGAAGCCGGTGACGCCCTGGGCCCTCCTCCCCGGCGCCCTCTGCGGGGCGCTGCCGCTCCTCATCGGCTGGACCGCCGCCGGAGAGGCGCCGGGGGACTTCCGCATTCTTCTCCCCGCCGGCCTCCTGGTGCTCTGGCAGATCCCCCACCTCTGGCTCATCGCTTCCCGCTACCCCGGCGATCGGCAAAAAGCGGGACTCCCCGAGCCTCTCCCCGGCGGTGCAGAGGGGCGCCTCACCGGCCTCTGGACCCTGGCCATGGTCGCCGCCGCCCTCCTTCTGCCGCTCTTTGCCGTCATCACCACCCCCTTCGCCCTCGGGGTGCTGGGAGCGGCCATCGTCTGCGCCGTCGCCCCGCGGGACGTCCTCTTTCAGCTCTCCATGCCCCTGTTTCTCGGCGCCCTCCTCCTCGGCGGCGCCGGGCTCTGAGCCTCCGGGGGTTGCATGATCCCCGCAGTCTGCTAAACTGTCCTGGTTTTACCCTGACCCGTCACTTTCACTCCACCGGAGGCCGTTCCCATGACCCTGAAAAACACTCGCACCGAAAAAAACATCCTCACCGCCTTTTGCGGCGAAAGCCAGGCCCGCAATCGCTACACCTACTTTGCCGCCCAGGCGCGCAAGGAAGGTTATGTGCAGATGGCCGAGATCTTCGAAGAGACGGCCAACCAGGAGCGCGAGCACGCCAAGCGCCTCTACAAGCTCCTCGAAGGCGGAGACGTCGAGGTCACCGCCACCTTCCCCGCCGGGGTCATCGGCACCACCGCCGACAACCTCCGGGAAGGCGCCGCCGGCGAGCGCTACGAACACACGGAGATGTATCCCGGCTTCGCCCGCATCGCCGTCGAAGAGGGGTTCGACGCCATCGCCGCCATCTTCACCGCCATCGCCGTCGCCGAAAAACAGCACGAAAAGCGCTATCTCGACCTGTTGGCCAACATCGACAACAACCGGGTCTTCAGCCGCGCCGAGCCCGTCGTCTGGCGCTGCCGCAACTGCGGCTACATCCATGAGGGGAGCGCCGCCTCGACCAACTGTCCGGCCTGCGCCCACCCCCAGGCGCACTTCGAACTCCTCGGCGAAAACTACTGATAACGGCATCCGCCCCTTAAAAAAAGGATAAGAACCCATGGCCAAGCAACTGGAAATCTACAAGTGCGAAGTCTGCGGCAACATCGTCGAAGTCCTCCACAGCGGCGCCGCCCCCCTGGTCTGCTGCGGCAAGAACATGACGCTCCAGAGCGAAAACACCGTCGATGCCGCCAAAGAGAAGCACGTCCCGGTCATCGAAAAGGGGCAGGGCACCATCACCGTCAAGGTCGGCTCCGTCCCCCACCCCATGGAAGAGAAGCACTACATCGAGTGGATCGAGATCCTCGCCGACGGCAAGGCGTACCGGCAGTTCCTCACCCCCGGCGCCAAGCCCGAGGCGGTCTTTAATCTCACTGCCGACCAGGTCGTCGTCCGCGAGTACTGCAACCTCCACGGCCAGTGGAAGGCCGAGGGGTGATGCGCATTTCCGGTCGATAAGAAGCAAAAAGGCACCCCCGCGGGGGTGCCTTTTTGCTTCTTCTACCCTGTAGGAGCGGCTTCAGCCGCGATTCATCGCGCCTAAAGGCGGCTCCTACAGCACCTTCTCCCCTTTGTCGGAGAGGCGTGTTAAAATGACTCCCCCAGTATTCAAAATTCTGTCGTCCCATTTGAAGGAACAAGCCATGTTCTCCGTCTCGCCCCCGCTCCGCCGGTTTCTTCTTGCCGCTTTTATCGCCCTGCTCACCGTCCCGACCCTGTCCTCCTGCCTCGGGGCCCGGCCTTCCCACTCGGCGGACCTCGTCCCCTTTACCAGCGACGGCTGCAGCCTCTTTCCCGACGGCACCTTTGCCGACCGGGACAGGTGGTGCGACTGCTGCCAGACCCATGACCTCGCCTACTGGCAGGGGGGGAGCGCCGCCGACCGGGTCCGGGCCGATGAAGCTCTGCGCAGCTGCGTGCAGGCGCGGACCGGCGACGCCGACCTTGCGGAAACCATGTACCTCGGCGTCCGGGTCGGCGGCCATCCGGCCTTCCCCACCTGGTATCGCTGGGGGTACGGCTGGCCCTACGGACGCGGCTACGAGCCCCTTTCGCAGAGGGAAAAACGACAGGTCGAAGAACTGCTTTCAGCCTACGCCAAAGGGCATCCGCAGGGGTATTGCGTCGAGAGAAATGGGGAACCCTAAAAGGGGGGGATTGCCAAAGGCAAAGTTAGCCACCAAGACACGGAGGCACCAAGAAGGTCAATTAAAACAGATGGTTAACTTGGTGCCTTGGTGTCTTGGTGGCTAAAAACCGTTTTTAAATGACAGATCTGATCGAGGGGCGCCGGATGTGAATCCTGGCGCCTTTTTTTGCCGGCAAAATCAGCGATTCGAAAGGCTGGCGGCGTTAAAAAGAGCGCTCCCAGCGCATGCCGATGAAATCGGGTCCGATCACTGGCGCCAGGTAGGTCGCGTTTTCCGGAGTGACGGTGAGCAGGGCTATGCCATACCCCAAAATGCCGCTGGCAATGACGTCGCGCCAGTGATGCTTGTCTTCGTCGACGCGGACGTAGGCGACGTAGGCGGCCGCCATGTAGGCAGGGGTCCCCCACTTCCAGCCATAGCGCTCGCCGAGGAAGGCGGCGCCGGACATGACGAAGGCCTCGTGGCCGGAGGGGAATCCGTAGCTGTGGCCATTGGGCCGCTCTCCCAGGGAGGTCTCGTTGAAGCCGAGGCGCAGCGCCGAGACGAGGACCTGGTTGACGACGGTGTTGCGCAGCCACTGTTTCTGCCCCAGGGTATCGTCGGTGAAATAGGCGACGGCAATGCCGGTCAGGGGTACGACGGCCGTCAGGACGTCCGCCGCCAGGATGGCGTTGTCCCCGGCTTTGGCCGGGGCGGCGTGCCAGCTGAGCGCCGAAACGATCAGGCTGACGAGCAGGTAGCGGGTCATGAGATTTTTCATCGGTGAAATGTCCTCCGGGGTTAAGGACCCCCCTCGCTTCTGGGGCGCCAGTCGACGGCGCCGAAGCGGGTTTGTCCGAGAAAGGTGTAACCGAGGCTGACGGCCGCCACGGTCTGGCTGGTGTCGGGGAGGCTTGAATACTGGGCGTCCCGTCGCGAGACCGTATACCGGACGGTCAGGCCGTGAAGGTTGTAGAGGCGCACTGTGAGGGTGGCGACGCCGCGGAGGATGTTTTCCGACCCTTCGCTTTCCGCCGAGGCCAGACCGCTGACGTAGTAGTCGCGCACTTCCAGGTCCAAAGAGGCGCGATCGGAAAAGATGAGGCGGGAGGCCACCAGGGCGTTCGGGGTGATGCCGTTATGGTAGTCGCGCTCCCCCTCGCCGTCAATCGTGCCGGCCGAACCGTAGCCGACTCCGGCGAGGGCCGTCCCCTGCAGCGCCACCTTTTCCCAGAGCCACCATTGGGCGGTCGTCCCGAGGGCCAGCGCCGAGGTGGAGATGCGAAACACCTGCGGCGCGATGTAGTCGTAGGTGCCGTAAAGGCCCCACACCCCGCGGTAGTTGTCGCCGGCTGTGTAGTCTCTTCCGTAGAGGAGGCCGCGGCTGATGATGTTCTCGAAGATGTTGCTGGTGGCGGCGGTGAACTGAAAATCGAAATAGTCGAAAGGGCGGGAGTAGGTGTAGCCCGGTTTTCCCGGAAGGCCGTAACCGATGGTGAAGTCGGCGATCGCCTCCCCTCTCCGGTAGCTCTGGGGAATGGCTTCTTCGGCCGCGTTCGGATTGCGGTTGACGTTCGAGCGGACGGTGGCGTTCAGGTTCATACCGAGCTGCAGCCGGGTGAAGACCGCCGGGTTGTTGCTGCGGAAGACGCCGTCGAAGCGCTTGCCATAGGCGGCGCGGTTGAATCCGGTGGCCGGCGAGAGGGCGGCCGCACCCAGCTCCCGCCAGATTCCCGGTTTGCCCTGGCCGCTTTCCAGCAGAAGGCTTGCCATGCGAAACAAAGGCTCGCCGAGGATGGCGCCGCCGTAACCGGTCGTGTATTCATCGTTGATCGCCGGAGGGGTGGTTTCGCCGGCCAGCTCCCAGAGGAGGCTGCCGCCGGCGCTGTAGCCGAGGGAACTCCAGAATCCGAGGCCCGCCGAACGGGCAAAACCGAAGTACATCGACCCCGCATAGGGATGCCCGAACTGGTTGATTTTAAAAGGGTCGCTGTCATACACCCAGCCGCCGGTCAGATTCTCCTTGAAGGATGAATAATCCGAATCGAAGTCTCCGCTGTCGAAATAATACCGGTCGAATTGATTCAGCAGGAAAACGAAGCCGAGAATATCCACCGCCGGCACGAAGTAGCTCTTGCCGTCCCCTTTCCCCCAATGCAGGACCGGCTCCGGCTTTTCCGCGGCAAAGGCCGTCGGCGCCTTCTTTTGCGCCCTGGTTTCGAGCGCCGGATCTTCGGCAATAGCCGCGCCCGGAATCAGCAGGGCCAGCGCCAGGAGTGTACCAACGACGGTGCGGCAATTCGTCTTTTTAACCCGCGTTGGGTTCATTGCACATCCTTTTGTGTCGAGGAATTCGCAATCCGGCGGCCTCCCGGAAGGCGAAGTGAAAATATTCTTTGCGCCTGGAAGAAAAAGGCGTTCTTCCGGTCCACGGGGTGAGATGAGCAAGGAGCCTGCCAACATCGGTCAGCAGGAAAGGAAAGCGAATTCCCAACTGAATTACAGGGAATTGGCCAGCGGGAGATGGCAGGCAGTGGATATTTGAGTAACGCGCCGCCCCTCCATATATGACGGAATCCTCGACATTTGGTGGAACTTCAGGCGGGAGGACCGCTTCCAACCTGCCGGTCCAGTCTCGGGGGACGCTGCTTCTCGGGGGACGCTGTCTCGGGGGACGCTGCTTGTTATTTTTCTATTGATTCATTTTGTCGAACTGGTACATTCCAACCATGCCACGTTTAGCCAGACTTGACATTGCCGGGCTTCTCCAGCACGTAATCGTTCGCGGAATTGAGCGTCGCGATATCTTTATTGACGATATCGATCGGCAGAATTTTGTGGATCGCGTCACCACTCTGCTCCCCGAAACCGGCGTTCGTTGTTACGCTTGGGCGATTTTGTCCAATCATTTTCATATGTTGTTGATGCCGACCGCTACACCGCTTGTATCTTTCATGCGCCGGCTTCTGACCGGATATGCGGTCTCATTCAATCGGCGCCACAATCGCTGCGGGCACCTATTCCAGAACCGCTATAAGTCCATCGTCTGCGAAGAGGAGCCTTATCTGCTGGAACTGATCAGATACATTCACCTCAATCCACTGCGGGCAGGGATGGTGGCCAGTCTTGATGAACTGGATCATTACCGTTGGTCCGGCCACGCGGTAATGATGGGTAACCGCAGGTTTTCCGGGCAGGAAACCATCTCGATTCTGGAACGCTTCGGCAATACGCTTTCCACTGCCCAACAAAACTATCGACAATTTGTTTCGGAGGGGATCAAGAAGGGTCGGCGTGAGGATTTGGTCGGCGGGGGATTGAAGCGAAGCCAGGCAGAGCGTAAGGAAAACGAATGTGAAAGTTTCGATGAAAGGATATTGGGCGGCGGCGATTTCGTGGACGAGTTGAAGCAGCATGTCGAACTGCAGACGAAAATGCAAAGCACCGTCACCCTGGCCCGTTTGCTGGCAGTCGTTTCGGGCCTATGGGGCCTTGATCCCGAGGCCGTGAGAAGGCCGAGCAAAACCAGGGCTCCGGCGGCAGCGCGGGGAATTATCTGTCATCTTGCGATATTTGAATGTGGTTATCGGGGGAATGAAGTCGGCAGGTTTCTGCACCTTGGCTCCTCGGGTGTCAGTCTTGCGGCGAAGCGGGGGGAGAAGATATTGAGGGCCGATCCAGCCATGTTAAGGCAGGTAATGGCAAAAATAGAAAAATAGCAAGCAGCGTCCCTCTGTCCTCTGTCAAAATAGAAAAATAGCAAGCAGCGTCCCTCTGTCTGTCCTCTGTCTGAGGCGACTGAAGACTGAATCAATAACATCCAATCGGGTAAAGAATCTATGACCACTTACAGTTCTATTGTGCTTGAGATTGCCTTGCCCGTGTTTCTGATGTTGGGCCTGGAACGCTTCGCCGTCAGCAGGTTTTTGCGAACGCCCAAACAGATCGCCTGGGTGCGCGCACACCGCTGGCTTCACCCGAACGCCATCAGCCGGGCCCGTTATCCCATGGGATTTATTTCCGTGGCTTTGTTGTATCTGGGTTTTCCCCGCCTCTGTTTTCTCTTCTTCACCTTCTGGATGATCACCGACATCACCGACGGGGATATCGCCCGCAAGTGCGATCTGCATACGGAAGAGGGGGAGTCGATCGACCCCTTTTCTGACAAGCTCATGTATTCCCCCATGCTGGCGTATCTGGCCTGGTTGGGGTGGCTGAGCCCGGTCTTGGTGGGGCTGTTTCTGACCTTTGACGTCATCGGTCAGACGTCGCGCCGCTTCAGCAAGGTGAAAGCGGCGAACCTGTTCGGCAAGGCCAAGACATTTCTCGTGGTGGTGCTGCTGATTGTCGTCGGCCTGGTCATCATTTACGGCAAGCTGCCGTTGCTGAACCGGGCCATCAATCCGCTCCTCTGGATCTGCACCAGCCTCGCGTTTTGCTCGACGATCTTCAAGCTCATCCCCAACTACTGGTATGCCAACATTCTCAGTATCATGAACCTGGTCTGCGGACTCGCCGGCTGCTGGGTGATTCTCACCGGTCGCCCCCCGGTCTACGCCCTGGGTCTGGTGTTTCTGGGGCAGTTTCTTGATCTCTTCGATGGACGCGCCGCCGAGCGCTGGGGCTCCACCCCCCAAGGGGAGCTCTTCGACGATGTGGCCGACGGGACCAGCTTCGGGCTGACCGCCGGGCTCATTGTCACGGCATCTTTTGCCCAGTTATGGGTCGGAATGGTGCTGGGGGGATTGTACGCCTCCGCGACGGTGTACCGGTTGATCCGCTTTGTCGTTGAAAAGAGAAAGCAGGGGATACTGGGGGGCGTGACGACCTTTGCCGGGCTGCCGTCACCCGCCGGAGCTTTGCTGGTGGGAACCACCTGTGTGCTGGTAGCCAACGATCTGGCCAGCGGCATCATCGTCGTCGCAACCGCCCTGCTGATGATCTCGCGCCTACCCTACGCCCACTTCGGCCGCACCATCCTGCCGAAAATTCCCAAAGTCGTACGCGTTCTGGCCCTCGGCGCCTTTTTGTTCATGCTGGCTCTGGGCGTTCATCGGGATAACTATCTCGCGCCGCTCCTCATCTCCTTTGTCGCCGCCCTGACCTATCTGATCTCACCCCTGTTCTGGGGCAAGGGGCAAAAAGAGACTTTGAGCTAAGGAGATGTCCTTGAGGGAACCAAGCCCCTGACCCAAAGGCCTCAGGTTGGGCGTCGTCCATTCTCTTTTTGCGACTGGCACAGGATAGTCCGACAGGCTCCTAGTACCAGAACCGCAGTCCTGCCACCACGGCACTGTCCTCGATATCGCCACCGGCCTGGTCCACATTATTGGCCGTTTCCCCGATCTTGCGGTTCCAGGTCATCCCCAAATAAGGCGCGAGTTCGCGGCGGAGATGGTAGAGGATCCGGGCGCCGAGGGTGACATCGGTGAGGCCCTGCCATTGACCGTATTCGGGTACATCCTGCAGGGATAGCCCGGTCTCCAGGCGGGGGATCAGGACCAGCCGCTGCGACAGCAGCACTTCATATTCGGCCTCGACCCTCGCCGAAAGATCACCATCCTCGCTAAGATAGGCGGTGGCATCGACTTCGAACCAGTAGGGCGCCAACCCCTGTACGCCGAGGGCGGCAAAGGAGCGTCGGGGACGCGGTTCGAAGTCATGACGGATGCCGGCCTGCAGATCCCAGAATTTTGCGATATTGCGGCTATAGAGCAGTTCGACCTCGGCCTCCTCGACTTTGGAACCGTCGTCGAGGACCAACTCCCCCTCGCTTTTGAGATAAAGCTTGTCGTAGTCATTCCCCACCCATGACACCACATTCCAGAGCAACGTTTCCACACCATGCTCACGCCACTGGTGCTCAAGGCGATCGCCCTAATATCTGGTTGTCGTGGATCGGTTGCACGCCGAAATTCTGCTGCGGTCCCTCCTGACCATCCTCGGCGTATTTCCGAATCTCTTTCGCCTCCGGCGGTGTCGCCGGCGCGTCCTGGAAATCGGCGGGCAAAGATCGGGAGCGGGTATTGCCGTTTTCCCCTTCGGCCGCCAGAGCCAGTGCCGGCAGCAGCATCAGCAGCAACCCGATGGACATTTTCATGGTTGTTCCCCTCATGAGGCGACCCGCACCACCTGGAACATTCCCGCCTCCATGTGGTAGAGCAGGTGACAGTGGAAAGCCCAGTCTCCCTTTTTAACCGGGGTAATCAGCGCGGAAAGCACCTCGCCAGGCTTGACCAGGAGAGTATGCTTGTAGGGCAAACGTTTGGCGCCGTTTTCCAGCTGCATCCACATGCCGTGCAGGTGGATGGGATGTTCCATCATGGTGTGGTTGACCAGGAAGAGCCGCAGTCGTTCGTTGTGGCGAAAGAGGTAGGGCCGGGGTGTTCGGTGAATTTTTTCCCGTCAAAGGAGAACATGTAACGTTCCATGTTGGCCGTAATATTGATGGTCATCTCCCGATCCGGCGTCTGTGCATAGACCTGCGGCTCTGCCGAGACCAGATTCTGATAGGTCAGCACCCGCCAGCCATCCTCGCCCAGTCCAAGACCCGGCTCATCGAGCCGGTAGCGCGGATGCTTGACGACCATCGCCACGTTGGAGACGTTCTTGCGGTCGGGGAGAAACGGCTCCGGTCCGTTGGGGCCGGGAATACGGGGATCGTGCCGGGCGGCCCTGTCGCCGCCTCCCATCATGTCATGGTTCATGCCGTCCCCCATATCCAGCATCATGCCCATGCCAAGGTCGGCAAGCTTGCGCACCGGACGCGGCCGCAGACCGGGAACCGCTGCTTCCAGGCCGGCCTCGGGCGCCAGGGTGCCGCGGGCGTAACCACTACGGTCGAGGGATTCGGCGAAGAGGGTAAAGGGCCTGTCCTCCGTCGGTCGGACCAGCACGTCGTAGGTTTCGGCCACGCCGATGCGGAACTCGTGAACCTTGACCGGCCGGACCGCCTTGCCGTCGACCATCACCACGTCCATATCGAGGCCGGGGATGCGCACGTCGAAGTTGCTCATGGCGCCGGCGTTGATAAAACGCAGCCGGACCGTCTCCCCCGGGTTGAAGAGGGCGGTCCAGTTCATGGCCGGAGAGTTGCCGTTCATCAGGTAGGTGTAAGTGGCCCCGGTGACATCGGCGAGGTCGACCGGACTCATGCGCATCCGGCCCCAGGCCATACGTTCGGCAAGGGTTGCCCTGAAGCCTTGCTCGCCGATGTCGTCGATGAAATCGCCGAAGGTGCGCTGCTGGTAGTTGTCGTAGTGGCTGAGCAGGTTGATGTGGCGAAAGATGGTTTCTGGTTTTTCGAAGGACCAGTCGGAGAGCACCACCACGTAGTCGCGGTCGAACGGGAAGGGTTCGCCGTCCTTCGGATCGATGATCAGGGGGCCATAGGTGCCCGACTGCTCCTGGAGAAAAGAGTGGCTATGGTACCAGTAGGTTCCGGCCTGTTTGACCTTGTAGCGATAATTGTACGTTTCGCCGGGTCGGATGCCTGGGAAATTGATCCCCGGCACACCGTCCATGGGGAAAGGGACCAGAATGCCGTGCCTGTGGATGGAGGAGTGCGCCGTGTCCTGCAGGGCATTGGTGACATTGAGCGCGACCTCGTCCCCTTCGCGCAGCCGCACCAGCGGGCCGGGGACCGTGCCGTTGATGCCGGTGGAGATTCCCTTGCGGCCGTCGATGACGATGGGCGAATAGCCGATGGTCAAGTCGTAACGGCTCTGCGCCGGAGGGAGGCCCAGCACCCCCCTCTGGTCGCTGCGCGCCCACAGGGGGAGGGGGAAGGATATTTGCAGGCCGGAAGGAACAACCCGGTTCCCATCCCCTGCAGAAATTGGCGGCGGGACATCCCTTTTCCAAGGACCAGGGTTTTTCTCCTGTTTCATTTGCCACGCCGATCGAAGGGACACCGCTCATCGTGATTCGCCCGGTAGCCGGCCATGGGGCCGCTAGGACGGACCGCCGATCAGAACCAGGGTCACCAGGCCGCCAGCCAGGATGACCATGAAGAGGTAGACGATGGCACGTTTCAACGTCAGCCCGCCGCCGTGGTCCATCCCGCCCCTGGCGTGTTCTTTTTGATGACGGCGGTGCAGATAGACCAGCCCCCCGGCCACGCTGGCAAAGGCCAGATTGAGCCAGAAGGTATAGTCGATTTTGAACTGGGCGACAGCGGATACCGCCCGGGCGCTCTCCGGGGTCACCCCCAGCAGGGCGAAGACATAGTGCAGGATCAGGGCGGTCGCAACGATGGCAATGTACATGATGCTGGCGATGTAAAGGGCCAGTCGCCAGCCGTAGTACTTGGCGTTGATGATCACCAGCGGCGGCACCATGAGGTCGGAGTAGATAAAGCCCATAATGCCGGCGAACATCACGCCATTGGCATTGAGCACGGTGGCCAGGGGGATGTTTCCCATTGAACCGATGAAGGTCAGCGCGGCGACAAACGGAGCAATCAGCGCGTTTTCCGTCACCCTCAACCACTCCGGGAGCGTCCCGGCCGCATCGATGAGAAAGATCTTTGCCCAGAGCGCGGCCGGAACGAACACCGCCATGAAGCCGGCGATGGTGAAGCCGATGAGGATCTCTTCCCAGACCATCTGCCATTCCATGACGAACTTGTGGCCGACCAGCTGCCAGCCTTCCCGACTGCGGATACGCTTTTTCCAGTCGAAATCGTCCTCGAAGTCTGAGGATTTGTCGAGCCGTTTCCTGGCCGCCTTAACCCACTTTTGAGGGTAGGTCAGCTGAATCAGCAGGCTGCTGATGGCAATCAGCAAAAGTCCGCCGACAACCTCCGCCGCAAGGAATTGCCAGCCGAGAAAAATGAGAATGAGAATGCCCAGTTCGATCACCAGATTGGTGGAGGCGAACATAAAGGCCACTGCCGCCACGAAATGCGCTCCCTTCTCGAACAAAGATCGCGCCGTTGCCAGGGCGGCGAAGGAACATGAAGAAGATATTGCGCCGAACAACGTCGACAAAGAAAGACTCTTGAAATCGAGAGCGCCCATGTACGGAGTCAACCGCCGCTTAGAGACGAAGGCTTGGATCATAGCGCTGACGAAATATCCCAGCACAAAGGCCCAACCGGCTTTCCAGAAGAACCCGAAGGCTGTTTTTGCGGCTTCCCCGTAAAGAGACCAGAAGTTTTCGCTGCCAATCATGGCCCCGTCCTTCATCAATATTTAAGGTGGTTATCCAGCAGTTTGAATGTTTAGACCTTAGCAAAGACCGTTGAATCCGCAACCGCCGCCCTGGTCAGATTCCTTGCGGAGTTGACGGAATTTCATCAATCGTTAACTGTTAGGATCGGACGATTTTGCAGTCGATGGCGGGTGGGAAAATAGGTTCGTGATTGTGCCCCCATCAAACCCCGGAGGGTTTTCTCTGGTATGATTTGGTAACGTCATCGAAAGGGGCAATCCAATTGACAGACCCGTCTGGAAAAGAAAAAGATCCTCCTCATGGTGGAACGGCCGACGACCACCCCTCTGAACGCGAAACAAAAACCGAGAGGGAAGTCGAGCGGGAAACGGAGGATCAGGACTTTGTTCCTGTCATCTTGAAACGTTCGGATGAGGCGTTAAGGCATCCCGATGATATTTTGGAAAATGCCATCACCGAGG
>Ga0209231_1000624_pt1 | contig 18086 bp, 12 predicted proteins | sample Deesub45470m_DNA_FD_188086 | JGI IMG/M metagenome (GOLD analysis project Ga0209231, IMG submission 188086) | Deep subsurface microbial communities from North Pacific Ocean - 450_OLKR46/470m Metagenome (SPAdes) (version 2) | ecosystem: Environmental > Terrestrial > Deep subsurface > Unclassified ... | reverse complement strand
CGTTGATAGTCTGTAACGATTTGCGCTTTTTGCGCGGCGGTAATTGCCATTGGTTTTGCTCTCCTAAAAAAAGTTTCGTATTGTAACCTTGAATACCACTACTGCTCAACTACATAATTATCGGTCGAATTCACTTTGGCGGCCTGCTGTGCCACGCTGGATATCAGCCTGACAGGCGCAACACGGCGACCCTGCTGCAAGCCCACGCCTACAAACCCGTCCGGCCCGTATAAACCGATCCTGCCATCCGGCAGTCCGGTGTCCAACCCCAGGCGCTGGCCTTGCGCCATGCGCTTGATTTGCATGGCATCCAGCTGCAAACGCGGAATTTCCGGCATCAGGCTCGCCAGCGGCAAAACACACGCATCGCGTGCCGCCTCATCCATCTGGTTCAATTGCTCGAAATTATAACCATCAGCCAGTTTGAAATGTGCAATTGCCGTGCGGCGCAGCCCCGTCAGGTGCGCGCCACATCCCAGCGCCGCGCCTATATCTTCCGCCAGCGTGCGTACATACGTACCCTTGCTGCAACGCACGGAAATCTCCAGCGTATTACCCGCAAAACCATTCAGCGCCAGCTCATGTATCACCACCGTACGCAACGGGCGCTCTATAGTAATGCCCTGGCGTATATATTCGTATAGCGGTTTGCCCTGATGTTTAAGCGCACTGTGCATGGGCGGCATTTGTTCAATCTCGCCGCGGAACCGCGTCAAGACTGCTTCAATGTCCGGCAACGTGCATAGAACCGGATGCTCAGCGGTGATTTCGCCTTCCGCATCCCCGGTCGTCGTGGTTTGTCCGAGGCGCAACTGTGCGGTATAGGTCTTATCCGCATCCAGCAAGGCATTGGAGAACTTGGTCGCCTCGCCGAAGCAGACCGGCAACAGGCCAGTCGCCAAAGGGTCGAGCGTGCCGGTATGCCCCGCTTTTTCAGCCTGGAACAGACGGCGAATTTTTTGCAGCGCATCGTTGGAGCTCAACTCCAGCGGCTTGTCGAACAGCAAGACGCCATCGATGGAACGCCACTTACTTCTGTATTGCGGTTTATTTTTCGTCAAGATGGAAATCGCTGGCTACCGCCTGATCAATCAACTGTGACAGCTGACTGCCACGCTCGACTGACGAATCAAAGACAAAATGCAATTGCGGCATGATGCGCAGCTTGATGCTGCGCGCCAACCGGCTGCGCAGAAAACCCGCAGCACGATCCAGACCTTCTTGCGCCTCGGCGTGCTTTCCATCCAGACGAGTGAAGAATATCTTTGCATGCGAGTAATCACCCGCCACTTCAACGCCGGTAATGGTGACCAGCTTCACTCGCGGGTCGTTGATTTCGAGACGCACCAGTTGCGCGATTTCTCGCTGCATCTGCTGCGCTACACGATCTGTTCTCGCAAAATTAGCCATTACAGAGTACGTGCGACCTCGATGATTTCATAGGCTTCCAGCTTGTCGCCAACCTGCAGGTCGTTGAAACCCTTGACCGACAGGCCGCACTCGAAGTTGGCGCGCACTTCTTTCGCGTCATCCTTGAAGCGCTTGAGCGAATCCAGTTCGCCTTCGTGGATCATCTCGTTGCCGCGCATCACGCGAACCTTGCAGCCACGCTTGACCACGCCTTCGAGCACCATACAACCTGCGATAGTGCCCACTCTGGATACGACAAATACCTGGCGCACTTCGACCAGACCCAGATTGCTTTCTCTCTTTTCAGGCGCCAACATGCCGGACAGCGCAGTCTTGATGTCATCCATCATTGCATAGATGATGCCGTAGTTGCGTATCTCCACGCCGCATGACTCTGCAAGCTTGCGTGCAGGCGCATCCGTGCGTGTGTTAAAGCCTATCAAGACAGCCTTGGAGGCCAGGGCCAGATTGATATCGGACTCGTTGATCGAACCCACACCGCTGTGTATCAGGTTCACCTTGACTTCGGCGGTGGAGAGTTTTTGCAACGCTTGCGCAATCGCCTCAGCAGAACCCTGCACGTCTGATTTCACAATCAGCGAAAGCGTACGCACTTCACCCTCTGCCATCTGCTCGAACATGTTTTCCAGCTTGGCAGCCTGTTGTTGGGCGAGCTTTACACCGCGATACTTGCCCTGGCGGAACAACGCGATCTCACGCGCACGTTTTTCATCTGACAACACCATCAGTGATTCGCCTGCAGCGGGAACTTCTGACAGCCCCTGAATTTCAACAGGAATCGAAGGGCCGGCTTCCTGCACACTCTTGCCGGCTTCATCCAGCATGGCGCGCACACGACCGAATACCGAGCCCACCAGCACCGCATCGCCGCGCTTCAAGGTGCCTGACTGAATCAACACGGTCGCTACCGGCCCCTTGCCCTTGTCCAGACGCGCCTCAATGACCAACCCCTTGGCATTGCAGACACGCGGCGCCTTCAGTTCCATCAGCTCGGCTTGCAGCAAAATAGATTCGAGCAATTGGTCGATACCCTGTCCCGACTTGGAGGAAACCTCGACATACATCGCATCGCCGCCCCAGTCCTCTGGAACCACACCCTCGGCAACCAGCTCCTGCTTGACGCGCTCAATATTGGCATCGGCCTTGTCAACCTTGGTGATCGCCACCACCAGCGGCACATTACCCGCCTTGGCGTGCGCGATAGCCTCTTTGGTCTGAGGCATCACCCCGTCGTCAGCCGCCACCACCAGAATGACGATATCAGTCGCTTTGGCACCGCGCGCGCGCATGGCGGTAAACGCCTCGTGACCGGGTGTATCCAGGAAAGTAATCATGCCGCGCGGAGTATCGACGTGATAGGCGCCTATGTGCTGGGTAATCCCGCCCGCTTCGCCCGAAACGACACGCGTGCGGCGGATGTAATCCAGCAGCGAAGTCTTGCCGTGATCGACGTGGCCCATCACCGTCACAACCGGTGCACGCGCCTCAGGCACCGCATCATGGTGTTCTTCATCATCCATCAGATACGCATCAGGGTCGTCCAGCTTGGCAGCCTTGGCAACATGGCCCAGTTCCTCCACCACGATCATCGCCGTTTCCTGATCCAGCACCTGATTGATGGTAACCATCATGCCCATCTTCATCAGCACCTTGATGATCTCGACGGCTTTAACAGCCAGCTTCTGCGCCAGCTCGGCGACAACTATCGTCTCGGGAACAGCCACTTCGCGCACAACGGCCTCTGTCGGCAGGGTGAATGCGTGAGCCGCCTCATCCGCCGCAGGTTTGCCATGTTTGCCGTGCTTGGGGGCGCGGACAGGCATCGCCCAGGATTTATTTTTGGTTGCTGTCTTATCTACTGCGCGAGCAGGGGCCTTGGGTGCCGCACGCTTGTTGCCCGTTTTATCGTCACGAGCGACAACTGCGGCCTTCACCTCAACCTTGGGTTTTCTGTCCGGTCTTACTACCTTGTCACCCGGCCGCATGGCAGGTTTATGCAACGTGCCCGCCTTATCCTGCTCGACTGCGCGCGCAGGAACAGGTTCAGCGGGCGCTGACACCGCCTCAGCAACCGGCGCAACGACGACAGCGGCTTCGGTGCCTGTTTCAACCTTAACCTTTACCGGCTCAGCAACGGGCGCTTCGGACTGAAGCTGTTTTTCTGCCCTGAATTTATTGCGTTCCTGCTTGGCCAGCAACTCGGCTTCCTGACGCGCCGCCAATTCCGCCTGCAATCTGGCTTCGTGCTCGCGTATGCCCAATTCCTCACGCCCCAGCACCTTGAGCTGTTCGTCACTGCTTAGCACAGCGGCAGGCTGAGCAACAGCAGCGGGCGCGGGTGCCACGACACGGCGCTTGCGCACCTCTACCTGAATGGTGCGCGCACGCCCGGACTTGTCCGAACTTTGAATTTCCGTGGTTTCACGGCGCGTAAGCGTTATTTTTTTGGCAGAACCGTCAGCACCATGCGCCTGACGTAAATACTCAAGCAACCGGGCCTTGTCGGTCTCGGAAACCATGTCCGACGCATCGGATTGCACGCCACCGGCAGCATGTAACTGCTCCAGCAGTAAAGCCACCGGCAATCCAAGCTCAGCCGCAAATTGTATTACGTTCAATTTTCCCATTACCATCCTTTAAACTTAACCACTCAACGGAGCATAAAAACCTCCTGCGGCAATCAGCCACTGCATCGCGCGACAACCACGTCATTTTCCAACGACGCGACAAATTTACTCACCACACGCCTTGCATTCAGCCAATCTCGCTACGTTTTCAAGCTCACATTACACAAACCAGGGTGCCCGCGCCGCCATAATCAACGCGTTTGCACGCTCATTGTCCAAGCCGGACAACTCGACCAGCTCATCCACGTCCAGATCCGCCAATTGCTCCTGTGTCGTCACCCCTTTTGTGGCCAACACACGCGCAAGTTCATCATCCATGCCATCGAGCTTGAGCAGATCATCGATACCGTGCTCGACTTTTTCTTCGTTGACCAGGGCTGCATTCAACAGGGCATTCCTCGCGCGACTACGCAACTCGGTGACGGTATCCTCATCGAATGTCTCTATCTCCAGCATCTCTTCAACCGGCACATAGGCGACTTCTTCGAGCGTAGCAAATCCTTCCTGAACCAGGATATCCGCGACCTCTTCATCGACATCCAGTTTTTCCATAAAAATCGCACGCGTCTTGACGAACTCCTGATCGTGTCTCTCCTGTGCTTGCTCGACGGTCATGATATTGAGCTCCCAGCCGGTCAGTTCACTTGCCAGACGAACGTTTTGTCCGCCACGGCCGATCGCCTGCGCCAGATTTTCCTCTTCAACCACTACATCCATGCTGCGGCGATCTTCATCCATCACGATGCTGCTCACTTCAGCAGGCGCCAGGGCATTGATCACGTAAGTAGCGGGATCTTCCGACCACAAAATAATATCCACGCGCTCACCGGCCAACTCATTGGTGACGCTTTGCACACGCGAACCGCGCATACCCACACAAGTGCCAATGGGATCAATGCGCTGATCGTGCGATTGCACGGCAATCTTGGCGCGCGAACCGGGGTCGCGTGCCGCGCTCATGATTTCCAATAAATTCTCTTCAATCTCAGGAACTTCCAGCTCAAACAGTTTGACCAGCAAATCCGTCGATGTGCGTGACAAGATCACTTGCGGGCCGCGCACGCTGCGATCCACACGCAACAAATGCGCCCGGACGCGGTCGCCTATGCGCATGTTTTCCTTGGGGATCATCTGGTCACGAGGCAGCAAGGCCTCGATCTTGCCAAACTCCACAATCGCATTGCCACGTTCGAGACGTTTGACCGTACCGGAAACCAGATGCTCTTTGCGATCCATAAAATCCGCGAGTATCTGCTCACGCTCGGCATCGCGGATTTTCTGGAAAATCACCTGCTTGGCCGCTTGCGCGCCAATACGCCCGAAGTCTATGGACTCCAGAGGCGCTTCGATAAACTGGCCCAATTGAATACCAGGGTCGCGTTTTTGCGCCTCTTCCAGCTTGATATGCAAATCGGGCGTTTCAAAGGTTTCATCATCCATCACCTCCCAGCAGCGGAAAGATTCGAATTCACCGGTGTTACGATCAATCGCGACGCGCACATCAGCCTCATCCTCAAATTGCTTCTTGGTTGCAGAAGCCAACGCAGATTCCAGCGCGGCAAACACGACTTCCTTGTCCACGTTTTTTTCACGAGACAACGCATCCACCAGCAACAAAACATCACGACTCATACCATTCTCCAGCTAAGCATTCGCTTGTCAGCGACGAGCATAAAATTCTAAAAAGTCGGCACCAAACGTGCCTTATCCACATTCGCCAGTTCAATTTCAACCGGGACACCATCCACATTCATTTGCAACACACCCTCGCTCACCGCTACGATGGTGCCGATGAAGCTTTTACGACCTGCCATCGGCATACGCAGTTTAAGCTGCGCTTTTTCACCCGTGAAACGAATAAAGTCGGCCTCTTTCTTGAGCGGCCTGTCCAGCCCCGGCGAAGAGATTTCAAGACGGTCGTAATCAATGTTTTCAACCGTAAAGAGCCGGGTCAATTGATTGCTGACCACCTGGCAATCCTCTACGGAAATACCCTCAGGTTTATCAATGAACACACGCAACAGGCCGCGACCGGAACGTTCGATATCCACCAATTCATATCCCAGCCCCGTTACCGTCGTTTCAACCAGCTTGACTACATCCATAATTGCGACCCACAAATAAAAAACGGGCAAAAAGCCCATCCGTAAACAGCGCGGAGTATAGCAAATTTTGCAGTTAAAAGAAATCGAAAAACTGCGGGCAATGCCTTTACGCGTCAATGCCTGCCAAACCGCAGGCCACCGCATCAGGATAACGATCAGCGGCACAGGGCGCGCGTGCCCTTAAAAGTCATCCAGATAACGCACCGTGACGGGATAGCGCCAGTCTTTCCCATAGCCTCGTTCGGTGACGCGCACACCAACGGCAGACTGACGCCGCTTGTACTCGCTGCTCCGTATCAAATGCACTACGCGTCTCACGTCCGCTTCAGCGTAACCGGATGCAACTATGTCGGGAATGCTCAGATTCTTCTCAACGTAACACTCCACGATGCCATCCAGCACCTCATACGGTGGCAAATTATCCTGATCGGTCTGATCAGGGCGCAACTCGGCGCTGGGCGCACGCGTAATGATCCGTTCCGGAATAACATAACCCAGGGTATTGCGATAACGCGCCAGACGATAAACCAGCATCTTGCTGACATCCTTCAATACCGAAAAACCGCCCGCCATGTCTCCGTATAAAGTGGCGTAGCCCACGCTCATTTCTGATTTATTCCCCGTCGTCAGCACCAGCGAACCGAACTTATTGGATAAGGCCATCAAAATATTGCCCCGGATGCGCGCCTGCAAATTCTCTTCCGTCGTATCTTCAGGGCGGCCTGCGAAGCCAGCCTCAAGCGTTGCCAAATAGCCCTGAAATAACGGCTCAATTGAAAACTCGTCGTAATGCACACCCAGGATATCCGCCATCTCGCGAGCATCATCCAGGCTGATTTGAGCGGTATAGGGTGACGGCATCATCACCGCATGCACCTTATCCGCGCCCAGCGCATCTACCGCAATAGCCATCGTCAAGGCGGAATCTATGCCGCCCGACAAACCCAGCAACACCCCAGGGAAACGATTTTTACCGATGTAATCCCGCAAACCCAAACACAGTGCGCGATAAACGCCCTCCTCCAGACCCGGCAGCGCAGCCATCTGGCCTGCGGGTCGCGCATCCGCGGCTATTTCCAGAATAGACAATTCTTCTTCAAGCACAGCACCCTGCATCATCAACTGCGCGGAACTGTCCATCGCAAAGGAAGCGCCGTCAAAGACCAGCTCATCCTGGCCGCCCACCATATTGGCATAAACCACGGACATGCCGGTCTCTACAACACGCGCACGCAACGCTTCATACCTGGACGCCTGTTTCTCAATCGCATACGGCGATGCATTCAACACCAGCAACACTTGCGCACCTGCCTTGCGGGCGAGCCGCGCTGCGTCCGGCTCCCACACGTCTGCACAAATATTAAGCCCGAAATGAATGCCGCCCAACTCAAACACGCAGGGCTCAGTACCGCGTGAAAAATAACGCTTTTCATCGAACACCGCATAGTTGGGCAGGGAATATTTAAAATAAGTCGCAACCACCCTGCCGTCGCGCAACAACGAGGCGGCGTTGTAGCGTTTTCCGTCCTGCTCGTGCGGATGGCCCACGATCACGGCTATGCCAGTAATGCGCTGCGCAAGCGCATCCAAAGCCGCCTTGCAGGCCTGAAAAAAACCACTGCGCAACAACAAATCCTCAGGAGGGTAGCCGCACAGACTCAACTCGGGCGTCAACATCAGTTGTGCGCCGCTTAGTTTGGCCTGCTCCGCATAGCGCACTATCTTTGCAGAATTTTCCTTCAGGTCACCCAATACGCAGTTAATTTGCGCGACTGCCAGTTTCATATTCATCCTATAAAAACCTGTTATCCACGAACCACACGAAAAACACGAACAGATTCAAATACATACCGTTGTTGATGCGGTCACCCGATGGGTGTTACGCTGACTCTATGTAACTTATTGATTTGTTTCGTGACTTTCGTGGATGAAAAAAGGGTTTTAGCATACTGAAATTCGTTAAAGATGGGCATCTTATTCCATTTATGAAGCAAAAGTTAACTGTCGTAAAACATGCGCTGCAGGTTTACTCATGGCTCCGGCTTCATCAACGCCAAAAAAAACGGGCTGATAACAGCCCGTTTCTTCAGCGTCAGTAAAAATTACTGAATCACACGCACTCTTGTTTGCTCCTTGATCACCGAGCGTATCTCAACGCGACGGTTTTCTTCACGACCTGCCTTGGTCTTGTTGTCTGCAACCGGTCTTGTCTCGCCATAACCTTCGGAAACGATACGATCTGCCGCAACACCCTTATTCACCAGATAGGCCTTGACTGAGGCAGCGCGACGCTCGGACAGGCTCTGGTTATACGCATCAGCGCCTATGCTGCAAGTGTGGCCGGACACGTCAAGTTTCGCATCCGGGTAAGCCGCGGCAAATTCGGCCACTTCGTTCAATTTCGCGTCTGCGGCAGGGCGCAACTTGGCGGAATCAAAGTCGAAATTAGTGCCCTTGAGCGTTACCGGCTTCTCCTCCAGCAATGTCTTCCATGTTTCCGAAACCGGAGCGGGTTTCGGTGCAACAACAGGTGCAGGCTCCGGCTTGGCGACGACAGGCGCTGCAACTGCGACCACTGCCGGCGCGACATAAGGGCTGTCGAAGTAGTAATTGATGCCGACAGTCAGATTGTCGTTATTCAACTTCTGCCCGCCATTCTTGCCGGAGATGGTTGTGTATTCGCCTGCCACGCTCCAGTGAGGCGCGAACTTGTATTCCACGCCCAGACCCAGATGCGCGCCATTTGCTGAACCTGTCGCGGCGCCTGTCGCACGAATTGAACCGTAGCCCAGTTTCGCATAGGGCAGCCAGTTTCCGGATGGCAGACCCAGCTTCACGTCCAGACCATAGACATCGCTGCCGTAATTTACAGTGCCTGCAGGCACGGTGTCATGAGTCGCCTTCTGGTTAAAGTCCGCAAAACCGTCCACGCCCAGCAAAAACCCGCTCATATCCCAGTTGTAACCTGCTTCAAGCCCATAAGTGTTCGCGCTCTTGGCACTCGCCGTGGGCAAGGCCACCGTACCCGCACCCGCTATATCCGAACGATTGGAGCCGATCTTGCCACCGATCCAGCCACCGGAAAATTCGCTGGCATGTGCTGTGGAGATGCTCAGCAGCGCGGCTGCCAGGGCAATAGTCATTGTGCTTTTTTTCATCATTTTTCCTTATTTTTGTTGAGTATCGAAAGATCAATTTAAGCTGTATTCGGCGGGCATTCTATCTCAGCAGCGCCAATAAAAATCGGCCGTTGTAAAAATACAACACCCGGCCGGTTGCCCTTACTGCTATTCCATGACACGCACTCTCTTCTCTTCCGTGATGACCGAGCGTATTTCCACACGACGGTTTTGTGTTCGCCCCGCCTCGGTATTATTGTCAGCAACGGGCTGTGCAAACCCATGACCCTCGACACTGATGCGCTCAGCAGCGATTCCGCGTTCTACCAGCGCGGCCTTGAATGCTGCGGCGCGACGCTCAGAGAGCTTCTGGTTATAAGCCTGCCCGGATTTTCCCGCACGGTAATCCGTATGCCCGGATATGTGCAACTGGGCGCTGGGGTACAGTTTGGCAAATTCGGCCACATCATCCAGCTCGGTATTTGCAGATGGCAGCAATTTTGCCGAGTTAGTGTTGAAATTGACCCCTGAGAAAGTCACGGGCTTTTCTTCCAGCAAGGTTTTCCATATTTCCTTCGGCTCTTCCTTTATCACCATGGGTACAGCCGGCTTCATCATCTGGACGGGCACGACCTCCCTGGGCTCCTCCTGCCTGACAACCGGAACGACGGGGGCCGTGTAGGGAATGACAGGACTATCGAAGTAGTAATTTACCCCTACAGTGAAATTATTATTGTTCAGCTTGATTGCGCCAGTCTTGGCACTTCCCAGACTGTATTCACCCGATACGCTCAAATGGGGCATAAACTTGTACTCCACGCCGAGGCCGAAGTGCACCCCGCTCCCGCTGATCGCGCTGGCTCCGCCATTTCCGGCTGTGCGTGCGTAGCCCAACTTGGCATAAGGCAACCAGTTTTCCATAGGCATGCCCAACTTGCCGTCCAGTCCATAAGCACGGCTACCATAATTCACCGTGCCCGGATTATGCGTAGCTTTGCCGTTCAGGTCTGCGAAACCATTCACACCCAACAGGAATGTATCCATATCCCAGTTATAGCCGCCTTCCAGCCCGAAGGCGGTCGCACTTTTTTTATCCAGCGCGGTCAGGTCGGAAACGTTATAACCCAGCTTGGCACCCACCCATACACCATCGAACTCACTGGCTTGTACTGCGTTCATACCCAGCAGCGTCACTGCCAGGGTCAGAGTCAAGGTATTTTTTTTCATTATCGCCCCCATAAAATTTTGCTCACCTGATGAGCGCTACATAAGATTTGATCATTCAAGGGTCTGCGGCACGCCGCCGACACCCCGGCAAGACTAATACTTATCCAGGCTGTCAGCAAGCAGAACAAACCTCACGCCCACCGCGACGTGTAACAAAGCCGTACTTAAGGAGATGCTGAATAAATCGTCTTTGCGATAACCAGCGACTTGCCAGCTCTTGTACCCTTCAGGGTGTGCTGGCTTAGTCGAATGGCTATCAATGATGGCTTGGGCTTCAGCCCTTAGCCAGAATTGAGTAGTGTTATCAAATCAAAGCACTAGATTGCCACGCTTCGCTCGCAATGACGGCGTAATGAATAAATCAGCGTTTCCTTAATTTCCGGCGCTGCGTTGCCGTCTGGCCTCGAACAGACATATTCCGGTGCTCACCGAGACATTCAGGCTCTCCACGCTGCCCAGCATCGGTATACGCACCAGTTCATCACAGGTCTCCATCGTCAGACGCCGCAAGCCCTCACCTTCCGCACCCAACACCAAGGCCAGCGCACCCGTATGTTTGAAGCTGTGCAAATCCTGCTTGGCTTCTCCTGCGGCCCCCACCACCCAGATGCCCTGCTCCTTCAATTCACGCAAGGTACGGGCCAGATTGGTAACCGTTATATAAGGCACCGTTTCCGCAGCGCCGCAGGCAACTTTCTCCACCGTCGCGGTAATACCCACTGCACGGTCTTTGGGAGCGATGACCGCATGCACACCGAACGCGTCTGCGCTGCGCAGACAAGCCCCCAGATTGTGCGGATCCTGTATGCCGTCCAACACCAGCAACAGCGGCGGCTCGGTGAGCGTCTCCAGCACGTCGGACAAATGTTGCACACGCCTTGCCGCATCGACACGCGCAGCCACGCCCTGATGCCTTGCGCCACCCGCCATACCATCCAGGCGCGCGCCATCCACCGGAATAACCCGCACACCGCTGGCTTCAGCCAGCTTAATCAGGTCACGCATACGCGGATCCTGGCGTTGCGATTGCAGGTATATCTCCATCACACCGTCCGGATTCTGACGGATGCGTGAGGTAACTGCATGAAATCCGTAAATCAGCCTCAAATCAGCCATGCTTTTTCTTTCCCTTTGCTTTTTTTGGCGAGGATGCCGATTCAGGTTCAGCCACGTCGGTATGCAGCACGAAATCTATCTTGGTGCTTTCCATGTCCACCTTGACCACGCGAACCTGCACTCGGTCGCCCAGACGATAGCTCTGCCCGGTGCGTTCGCCCAGTAGATGATGTTTGGCGGCATCGAAGTGGAAATAGTCCTTGCCCAATTCCGAGATATGCACCAGGCCTTCGACATACAAGTCATCCAGTGAGACGAACATACCAAAGCCGGTAACGGAAGAAACCGTGCCTGTAAACACGCTGCCCAGATGATCACGCATATAGAAGCACTTCAGCCACGCCTCCACATCGCGCGTCGCATCGTCGGCGCGGCGTTCTGTCATCGAACAATGGATACCCAGTTCGGCCCATTTCTGTGCGGGTTTGTATTGTTTGCCATGCAGAACCGCCTTGATGGCGCGGTGCACCAGCAGGTCGGGATAGCGGCGTATCGGCGAGGTAAAGTGCGTATAAGCCTCATAACCCAGACCGAAATGACCGATATTCTCCGGCTCATATTTGGCCTGACGCAGGGAACGCAGCATCACCGTCTGCAATAATCCCGCATCGGGTCGTCCCTTGATGCGCTTCAATAACTTGGAATAGTCGCTCGCCTGCGGCTCGTCGTCTCCGGTCAGCCCCAAACCGAATTCCTTCATGAATTCACGCAAGGCTTCCAGTTTTTCGGGTGTAGGCCCCTGATGGATGCGATACAGCACAGGATGGTGATGATCGTGCAGAAAGCCTGCTGCACAGACATTCGCCGCCAGCATGCACTCTTCGATCAGTTTATGCGCATCATTGCGCACCACGGGCACGATGCGCTCAATCTTGCCCTGTTCGGTGAAGATCATCTGCGTTTCCACCGTTTCAAAGTCGATCGCACCGCGCTTCTCGCGCGCCTTCAGCAGTTTCTGGAACAACTCGTACAGATGCTGCAGATGCGGCACGATGGCAGCGTTCTGTTTTGCCAGATCACCATCGGGTTCAGCCAGCATTTCAGCGACCTGGGTATAAGTCAGTCGCGCGTTGGAATACATCACCGACGGATAAAAACGATATTTGCCAATTTCACCCTTGCTGCTGACATGCATGTCGCACACCATGCACAACCTGTCCACCTGCGGATTCAACGAACACAACCCGTTGGACAGCTCCTCCGGCAGCATGGGAATCACCCGGCGCGGGAAATACACCGAGTTGCCGCGCAGGATGGCCTCGCGGTCCAGCGCATCGTTAGTCTGCACATAATGGCTGACATCGGCGATGGCCACCACCAGACGATAGCCACCTTTTTCCGGGGCGCAATACACGGCATCATCAAAATCACGCGCCGTCTCACCATCTATCGTTACCAGCGGCAGATTGCGTATATCCTCGCGCCCCGCCCAGTCTTCAGGAGATACAACAGGAGAGATCGCTTTAGCCTGACGTTCCGCATCCTTGGGGAAATCATGCGGCAAGTCGTGCTTGCGCAAGGCGATCTCGATTTCCATGCCGGGATCGGCATAATTGCCAAGCACCTGTACGATGCGACCGATAGGCTGTGCATGCTTGTCAGGGTGCTTGATAATTTCAAGCACCACCACCTGACCTGTTTTTGCCCCGCCCGCCTGACCTGCGGCAACCAGGATATCCTGCGTGATGCGGCGATTCTCTGCCACCACAAACTGTATGCCATGCTCTTCATACAGACGGCCAACCACTTTATTGTTGGCCCGTTCCAGAACCTCGACAATTTTTGCCTCGGGACGGCCGCGTCGATCCACCCCCGACTGACGCACCATCACCACATCGCCGTTCAGCACCTGATGCATTTCTTTCTCGGAAAGGAACATGTCAGGACTGCCGTCTTCAGGAATCAGGAAGCCGAAGCCGTCCGGATGGCCCTGCACCTTGCCTTTTAGCAGATCGAGCTTGTCCATGACGCAAATGGCACGCTTGCGGTTGCGCATGATCTGACCGTCGCGCTCCATCGCACGCAGGCGACGGGAAAACAGCTCCTCTTCATCGCGTTTGATGAGCAGCATATCCAGCAACTCGTCCTCGACCATGGGTGCACCATGCTCAGTCAATATCTGTAATATAAATTCGCGACTAGGCAGCGGATGCTCGTATTGTTCACGCTCGCGATCGAGAAATGGATCCTGTAAACGTAAATTATTTTTCTTTTTCATTGACAATATGTCCTTTAACTATTAAATTGCGCGCCTTCAGCAAGTTGCATTGCCCAGATGGCGGAATTGGTAGACGCGCACGGTTCAGGTCCGTGTGCCGCAAGGTGTGGAGGTTCGAGTCCTCTTCTGGGCACCAAAAACAAGTAAGAGCCCGCACAAGCGGGCTTTTTGCTTTAGACCTAAAAAGTGAAACAACAGCTTGTTTTGCGACAGAGCCGGAATGGCGTCCGACAGTCGAGCCTGCGAGACCGCGTTTCTTCTGTGCGCCGAAAGTAACACAAGCAATAAATCCGGCATCCATATGATTAGCTGGATTTTTTTCGTCTGCGCTCTTACATTTTATTTGCATTAATAACACTTTTCTGGCGTCCTGCTACCGCCACTTCGCAAGATTTTTTACAAAACGATTACGACGCGAAAACAATACGGAAGCGGAGTAATGCCTGGCAAGCATTGCCAAACACGGAGTTCGTAAGTCAAATACGTTTACAAGCAAACAGAAATCTCAACAATGGGCTCTCAAAACGAGAGACGGCATTCTAGCAGGAAAGGCATCAGGCATTCCAGATAAGACACAGGCTCAGGCAAGCTAAATTGAGCAGGCATGCGTTTTCACACCCAGCATCAAGCTATTTGATAAAACTGAGTTAAGCAAAATATTTCGACTAAAGTTGCATACCATCTGTCGTGGTTACGACACCCACGAGAGCTCAGAGGTTATTTATCAGTAACGGGCTGAGACGCCAGAGATTGATTTAACAAACAACAGGGGTGAAGCTGGCTATGCAGGGCCTACCGTTTCGAGATGTACGGTGCGTGTCGGGAAGGCAATCTGTGCACCGTGTTGGTCTATGATGTCGGCCACCTTCAGCAGCACATCCTGCTTAACCTCATGGTAGCAGGCCCACTCACGGGTCTTGGTAAAGGTGTAGATGAAGAAATCCAGGGACGAGGGGCCGAAGGTGTTGAAATTCACGATCAGAGTCTGGGTCGCGTCTATCTCAGGATGGCTCTGCAGCATGACCTTTACGTCCGTAACGATAGCACCCAGCACGCCGATATCCTCGTAACGGATGCCTATGGTCTCCTTAATACGGCGATTGGTCATACGCGAGGGGTTCTCCACCACGATGGTGGTAAACAGGGCGTTCGGTACGTAGATGGGATTCTTGTTAAATGCCCTGATTCGTGTATGCCGCCAACTGATGTACTCCACCGTGCCTTCGATTTCCTTGTCCGGTGAGCGTATCCAGTCCCCCACGCTGAACGGACGATCCATATAAACGGTAAGCCCGCCAAAGAAGTTCGCCAGCAAATCCTTTGCTGCAAAACCAATGGCGATACCACCGATACCGCCTGCCGCCAATACGCCCGAGATGCTGAAATCGAGAACCTGCATCGTCAGCAGTGTCGCGATGATGATCACCGTAAGCCGAGCCAGCTTTGACAGTGCATCTATCGTAGTGAGGTCCACCTCCTCGCCCTTTGCCTTGCGCATCGCAACAATATTATTGGTGGCATGATGAACAAAGCGAATCAAAAACCAGCCCAGGCAGCCTACGATGCCTACATTGCGAATCGGGCGTACCGCATCGAATATGACTGCTCCCGTCTCTTTGCCCACGAGGCTAACAGCGAAGGCTGTGCCAAGCAGCCAGATAATGACAGAAAGTGGTCGTTTTGCGGCTTGAATGAGCGCGTCATCCCAATTGTGTCGGGTCAGAATGACTATTTTTTCCGCATGACGGAGCAGGAATTGGGCGACGATACTAACCAGGGCGGAAGCCAGGACTACCAGCAAAATTTGAATCAACAAAGGCTCAGCCAGCGATGACAGTCCCAGTTTTTCAGACAATACACTCATATCCATCGGATAGTGGCTCACCCTATAAATTGTGGAGTTGTATCAGCCTGTTGGCCGGGCCTATGCGCCCCGGCAACTCTTGCATAATGCGATACAACCAGACTATAAAATTGAGGCGAACTCGTTAGCAGCTCAGCTAATGGCTAGCTGTTAACGAGGCCGGCTCTTCAGGTAAATCGTCTGCACCACGACAAACGAGAACGATTTTATTCGAATGGATGGCGCAATACGATGGTTTCTTCACGATCCGGCCCGGTTGAAACCATGTCCACAGGCACACCGCAGACTTGGGCAATGCGCTCCAGATAGTTACGCGCGGCAAGCGGCAATTCTTCGTAATGCTGTGCACCGACAGTGCTTTCAGCCCAACCCGGCATTTCTTCGTATATCACCTGGCAATCGAGCAAGTCATCCGCGCCTACCGGCAGAATATCGCTGTCTACGCCATTGATGCGGTAGGCAACGCCGATACGCACGCTTTCCATGCCATCCATCACATCCAGCTTGGTGATGCACAGGCCGGACACGCCGTTTATCTGTATCGAGCGTTTGAGTGCAGCCGCATCGAACCAGCCGCAACGACGCGCGCGTCCGGTAGTCGAGCCGAATTCATGGCCGCGACGTGCCAGACCTTCACCGACAGGATCGCATTTGTCCACCGCGTCATACAGTTCGGTAGGAAACGGGCCGGAACCGACACGTGTGGTGTAAGCCTTGGTAATGCCCAGCACGTAGTCCAGCATCTGCGGCCCTACCCCTGCACCGGCACAAGCAGCACCGGATATGCAGTTGCTGGAGGTAACAAAGGGATAGGTGCCGTGATCGATGTCCAGCAATGCGCCTTGCGCACCTTCAAACAGCAGACCTTGCCCTGCCTTATTGGCTTCATACAAAGCACGCGGCACATCCATCACCAGCGGCTTGATGCGCTCGGCCAGCGCCAGCGTATCGTCCAAGGTTTTCTGAAAATCTACCGTAGGGGCATTGAAATAGTTCTTCAGCACAAAATTGTGATAATCCAGCACTTCGCCCAGTTTGGCGGCAAAACGTTCGCGATAGAAAATATCCTGCAAGCGTATTGCACGGCGCGCCACCTTATCTTCATAGGCCGGACCTATGCCACGCCCGGTGGTGCCTATCTTGGCATCGCCTTTGGCCAATTCACGCGCCTTATCAATTGCTTCGTGATAAGGAAGAATCAATGGGCAGGCTTCCGAAACTTTCAGACGGCCATATACATCAATACCGGCCAACTGTAATTCATCCATTTCTTTCAGCAATGCCTGCGGTGATAACACCACACCATTACCGATGTAGCACATCACATGTTCGCGCAGGATACCGGAGGGAATCAGGTGCAAAACCGTTTTTTTTCCGTTGATGACCAGAGTATGACCGGCATTGTGACCACCCTGAAAACGCACGACACCCTGCGCGTGATCCGTCAGCCAATCGACGATCTTACCCTTGCCCTCGTCACCCCATTGCGTACCAATTACTACGACATTCTTAGCCATTAAAAAGCTCTCGGATTCAATAATTAACTGTTTTAAAAATCACAGGGCAATAAGTTGCCAGACACCTGCACGCATTACCAGTTCGCGATCGCATTGCAATTCGGAAAGGCTAACAGCACTGCCCGGCAAGTCCACCACAACAATCTCACCCGCCTCACGCAATCCGGCAATCGCAGCTGTCAGCGCGACATCATCCTGATACGGTGCGCGTATTGCGGGTCGCAGGGATTGAACGGGCAACAGGCGATATAGTTGCCGTAAATCCATACTAAACCCCGTTGCCGCGCGCGCACGGCCAAAACTTCTGCCCAGATCGTCATAGCGCCCGCCCAATGCAATCGCATCATGGCTACCTGCATGATAGGCGGCGAACACCATGCCGCTGTGGTAGTGATAGCCGCGCAAATCAGCGAGGTCAATACCGACACTGGCAACTAAGAGCTGCAATTTACCCGAGACTGCCTGCAAATCATCCAAAGCAGCACTAATTTCCGCATCTTCAGGTAGCAATTTACGTGCTCGCGCCAGCACTTCTTCACAATTGCCATATAAGGTAGGCAAAACCAGGAACGCTCTGCGCAAGTCGTCGTCAATCGGTTGCAACAATGCCTGCAACATTGTGCTGTCTTTGACTTGTAGTGCAGAGAACAACTCATTTTCAAGATTTTTGTCCAGCTGCGCCTGTTTAACCAAGGCACGGAATACGCCCACATGTCCCAGATCAAGATGCACATTCTCTATACCCAGCATGGCCAGCGACTGCAACATTAGCTGCTGAATTTCCAAATCGCTTGCCAGGCCACTATGACCGTACAGCTCAGCACCGATTTGCAACAATTCACGGGTGCGATTCAGACCGGCA
>Ga0209231_1000623_pt1 | contig 18107 bp, 9 predicted proteins | sample Deesub45470m_DNA_FD_188086 | JGI IMG/M metagenome (GOLD analysis project Ga0209231, IMG submission 188086) | Deep subsurface microbial communities from North Pacific Ocean - 450_OLKR46/470m Metagenome (SPAdes) (version 2) | ecosystem: Environmental > Terrestrial > Deep subsurface > Unclassified ... | reverse complement strand
TGCTGCCCGCCGCTACACGCAATTTATCTCCTTCCACGAGGAAAATCATGCTGGCATCGCATTTAACCAGTCGTTGCACCTCGCCGACCAGGCTGTTGCAAGCCTCAGCCAGATTCAAGTTGGTGCCGACCACTTCGTGCAAATGAAACAGCAGGTTAATTTCCCGATACATTTCGAGCGCATCGGCAGCTACGGCTTTCTTTTCCATTTCAAGGGCGATCAGCCCTTCCAGCGTGGCGGCCAGTACCTCTGCATGTTGCGGTGCAATCATCCAGGCTACCGTGTTGCCGGAGAATAGCACCGGTACGCGATTTTTATCATGCAGAGCTGCATCGCCAGCCAGCGTCGCATCCTGCTCGTCAACGATGCGGAAAGGGGTGGTCAGCCGTTCGGCAAGCTGGTGCAGGCAGCGCTGTACGATCTCATGTCTCAATATCTGCCTGAGGCTGCGCGGATTCATAAGGGTCATGTTTTATCGCCTTCAGTGATCAGCAGCAGCACATGTTCATCGCCGCGCACCATTTGCAGGGATGACACAACATTGCCGGAAAGGCTGCGCTGCCCGGTCACGATGGCGGTGTGCGGGCCCTCGGCGCGGGCCTGTTCCACGTTGGTGATCCGGTCGGCTGACGGGTCTATGATGTAGCCACGCGCGAGCAGCACATCGCGCAGCGAGGAGATAGAGGTTTCGTCGTTATCGACCACGATGAGCTTCTTGTGCGTCTCACGCTGTTTGAGCAGGCTGTCTATGCTCCCGATGAGCTCGTCTATGCGTACCGGTTTGGTCAGATAGCGGTCAACGCCGAGTTGCTTGCCGCGCTGGCGATCTTCGATAATGGAAAGAATGATGAGCGGAATGGAGCTGGTTTCGGGCGCGCCGCGCAGCACCGAAACCACGTCAAAACCGCTGATTCCGGGCATCATGACGTCGAGAACAATCAGATCAGGCGGGGCGGTTTTGGCCTGTCTGATCGCGTCATAGCCGTCCACCGCCTCACGGACACGGTATCCGGCCTCTTCCAGTTCCTGGCGCAGCAGATCGCGAATATTGGCTTCGTCGTCGACAACCAGCACCGTATATCCGGTTGTCGAACCCTGTTCTTCAGGAAAGAAATAATCCCTGAGCCGCACGATACCCTCATGCGCGGGTTTAACGCTGCCTTCCGGCAGCGGCAGAGCCAACGTGAACGTGCTGCCCTTGCCTGGCGTGCTGTCGATAGTGATGGTGCCACCGTGGTGTTTGGCAATCTGTTTGCAAATGGCCAGTCCCAGGCCTGTGCCTTTGGGTTTGTCTGTCAGTGTGTCGCCGACCTGACTGAAGCGCTCGAACAGCAGTTTCTGGTCTGCCTGCGAAATGCCGATGCCGCTGTCCTGCACGTAAATGGCGATTCCCCGATCGACCAGTCGTGCGCCGCAAATGACCTCACCCTGCGCAGTGAATTTTGCGGCATTCGACAGCAGGTTGATGATCACCTGCAGCAGGCGGTCGGCGTCACCGACCAGTCTGGGTAAGGCGTCCGGTATTTCGGTGAGCAGACGCAGTCCTTTTTGCTCGAACAGCGAGGATGATGCGGCCGCAGCACGCTGAATAAGATCGGCAACCGTAACCGGATCGGAGCGCCACTCGACCTTGCCCGCCTCAATCTTGGTCAGGTCGAGTACATCGTTGATCAGGTTGCTCAGTCGCTCACCTTCCAGAATGATGATGTCAAGATTGCTGTCGATGCGTGACGCAGCCTTGGCTGTCTTGTCGTCAGGCTCGCGCAGTGCGGGCAGGATGGTCTGGCTGAACTGCTTTCGTATCAGCTTGGCAAAGCCGAGTACCGAGGTGAGCGGCGTGCGCAATTCGTGGGAAACATTGGCGATGAAATCCGTTTTCATCCTGGATATTTCCAGTTCCCGTGTGATGTCACGGAACGTAAATACTGCGCCCTGCCCGGATTGATGGCCTGATTCGGCTGCATCCAGCAGCGAGGCCGTCGCATTTGCCGTGCGCTTGCCTGGCAGAGATATCTGCTCGCTGATCGGGAAGCGCTCAATAGTTGCGTCCCGCAGTGTCCGCCCGACGAGCGCGACCATATCCTCGCCCAGCAATTCGCGGCAGTCATGCCCCATGATGGCGTCATTCAGTCCGAACATATCCATGAAGGACCGGTTGACGTGGGTGATCGTGCCGTGACTGTCTATCACCAGCAGACCGTCGCCCATGCAATTGACCACCGACGCCAAGTGATGCATGGTGTGCTGGTACTGCAGGGCATTTTGTCTGACGGATTCCGCCTCAAACAGTCGCTTTTCCACTCGCACCAGTATGGCGCGGAAAACTACGAACAAGACTGAACCGAAAAGCAAACAGACTCCGACGACCAGCAGCAGGTTTCGGCGCATCAATTGCGAGGATTCGGTGACATCCTCGGTGACCAGCAGGGCGCCGACGCGTTTGGATGCTGCATCTATAACAGGCGTAATGGTGATGCCCAGTCGGCGGCCGTTTTCACTGGTGATTTCCTGCTGGGCCTGGTCGTCGGCTATGTCGCGCCATACGGGGATATAGGCTGTCGCGACATCGGGCAGGTGCTCCAGTGTAGACATGATGAGCACGTCGCGTGGAAACTGTTCCCAGTCTGGCTTGCGGCCCAGCATGCGCATGCCTTCCTCCCAGTCCTTGCGTTTCAGCAGGGATTTGTCGAGCAGGACGGAGATGTCGGCCTGCAGCACGGGTTTGATGTCAGTGACGACGTTCTCGATCTCCTTGCCCAGTTCGATATAACCCAGCAGGCGCTCTCCATCATACCAGGGGAGCACCGCCCGCAGTGTCAGCGTGCCTATCGGGCCGATCTCGATTCCGTAGGCCAGCCTGTGTTCCCGTTGCGCCGTCAGCAGGGTGTGACGATTGATTAAGTCACCGTGGCGTTTGGGTTGATGCACGCGCAGCAAATTGATGCGATCCGGACTGATAAAATAAAAATGCGTGATGTTGTGATCATGTTTGAGGGTAGCAAACAGCGCTTGCGTTTCCGCGAGCAGCGCTTCGCGTTTACCGGAAGAAAAAGCGAGTTTGATACGATTATTATGCTGGATGGCAACCATCGTGGCCGACAACATATCCGCTTCCCGGTCAACCGCAGTTTTGTAGTTTATCCCGACCGCCTGCCTCAAGCGTGTGAGCGAACCAGCAAAATTATCCTGTTCCCACCAGTAGGCACTTAACGTGAAAGTAGCCAGCAATATGACCAGAACGGTCGCAAACAGGCTGAGTATATTTCGCTTGAAAGGATAGTCGGCAGGCAGGGAAGCCTGCATTCTGGACGCCTTGCTGTCTTCGTTTGTGGGCATGATTGATGTGGTACGCGCCTGTCACTGTCGTAGCGCGGATATTACTCCACACGACAGGTGCGGGATAGTGCTGCGGAATGGTTCCGGCGCAAATCATCGCCGTGCCGGCTGTCTGCGAGAGGTGAATGCTGGTGTCCTCGAGTGGAATCGAACCACTAATTGCCCCTTAGGAGGGGGCGGTTATATCCATTTAACTACGAGGACAGCGGCGCGCATTCTACCGGAAATACGCTGTAATCTAAACCCTCACGCTGGTATCATGCGCGCCTGCCGCCTGAAGAAGGCCGCATGAGCCAGGCGTTGCCGCCGCAACCTGCTTTTCGGAGCTGTCGAAACCATGCGCTGCCCGAGAGAAATCATCAAGGATTTGCAGAAATTAACCGCCGGAGGAAAGTTTTAATGTTGGCACGTATCAATATATTCGTTGCATGGTTCCTGATTCCGCAGACACTCACCATGGGCTGGGTGGCGGCTATCGGGCGCATCGTGCTGGAGCTGCTCGGGGTCAATACCTACGAGGGTGATATTCCGGGTCGCCTCGTCGGCGCCTTGCTGCTGCTTGCTGCGGTATATCTGGTGCTGCATTTTCGCGGTTCCCTGCCTCCGGAGGGCAAGCCGGAAGGCAAGGGTTTCCGGTTCGGTCATCGTCTGCTGTTTGCGGCCAACCTGCTGGCCTCGCTGTTCATTATTTTTCAGTTCACCCATCTGCTGATTGATAACCGCGATCTGTTCCTCGTGCTGGACGGCTTCACCAACGCATTCGGCGTCTGGACCATGGCGCTGTGGGTAGTGGGATTCTCCTTCATTTATCAATCAGCACTACCAAAAAAGTAACTCATGCCATATATCACACTAGACAAAGCCAGCCTCGCCTTCGGTCACGTAGCACTGCTCGATCATGCCGATTTTCAGCTCGATGAGGGCGAACGCGTCGGTCTGATCGGGCGCAACGGGGGCGGCAAGTCCAGCATGATGCGCGTGCTCTCCGGCCAGGGAACGCTGGATGACGGCCTGTTGTGGCGCCAGCCTTCCGCGCGGATTTGTTACGTCAGTCAGGAACCTGTGCTGGATGCCGACGACAGCGTGTTCGATGCAGTCGCAAAAGGCCTGGGGCCGTTGCAGAAACTGCTGCACGATTATCACCATGTGTCTCATCAGCTCGGTGAGCCGGACGCTGATTACGACACGCTGCTGGAAGAAATGCAGCATTTGCAGACGCAGCTCGAAGCCGAGGATGGCTGGTCGGTGCAGGCGCGTATCGAGACGGCCATCGCCAAGCTGGATCTGGATGCAGACAAGCGCATCGGCGATCTGTCCGGCGGGCAGCGCAAGCGCGTGGCGCTGGCGCAGGCGCTGGTGGCCGAACCGGATGTGCTGATTCTGGACGAGCCGACCAACCATCTGGATTTTGCCTCAATCGAATGGCTGGAAGGCCTGCTGAATAATTTTGTCGGCAGCGTATTGTTTGTTACCCATGACAGGCGCTTCCTGGATAACGTCGCTACCCGCATCGTCGAACTGGATCGTGGCAAGCTGGCCGGATTCCCCGGTAATTTTACCGCCTATCTGGCCATCAAGGAGCGCATGCTGAGCGACGAGGCTGTGGTGAATGCCAAGTTCGACAAGGTGCTGGCTCAGGAAGAGGTGTGGATACGTCAGGGCGTCAAGGCGCGCCGCACGCGCAATGAAGGTCGCGTGCTGCGTCTGGAGCAACTGCGTCGCGACCGTGCGGCCCGTCGCGAGAAGGTCGGTAAGGTCGAGATGACCGTGGATACCGGAGAGCGTTCCGGTAAGCTGGTCGCCGAACTGTCCCACGTCAGTAAGGGCTACGGCGGACGCACGCTGATCAACGACTTTTCCTGCCGCATCCAGCGCGGCGACAAGATTGGCCTGCTGGGGCCCAACGGTGCGGGCAAGAGCACGCTGCTCAAGCTCATCCTGGGTGAGATCACTCCGGACTCGGGTGACGTCAAGCTAGGCACTAAAATGTCGGTCGCCTATTTCGACCAGTTGCGCGAGCAGCTCGATGAAAACATGACGCTGGCCGATACCATCAGCCAGGGTTCGGATTTCGTCGAAATCGGCGGCCAGCAAAAACATGTCATCAGTTATCTGGGCGACTTTCTGTTCCCGCCGGAACGGGCCCGTTCGCCGGTAAAAAGCTGTTCAGGCGGCGAACGTAATCGTCTGCTGCTGGCCAGACTGTTCACCCAGCCTGCCAACGTGCTGGTGCTGGATGAGCCGACCAACGATCTCGATATCGAGACGCTGGAACTGCTCGAAGAGCTGCTGGCGCAATACGACGGCACGCTGTTTCTGGTCAGCCATGACCGCACCTTCCTGGACAATGTCGTGACTCAGGTGATTGCGTTCGAGGGTGAGGGCAAGCTGGTGGAATACGTCGGCGGCTATGAGGACTGGGTGCGTGTGAAGAAATATCAGGAAAGCGTCGCGCTTGCCGGGCCCGCTGTCTCCACGCCACCGCGCCCTGCCGCGCCGGCTGAAAAACCCAAGGTCGCAAGCCGTCTCAACTACAGGGAAATGCAGGAGCTGGAGGCGCTGCCCAAGCGCATAGAGGCACTGGAACAGGAGCAGATAGACATCGCCGCGCACCTGGCTGACGGCACGATATTCCGCAATGATGCCAGACGCGCCAAGCAGCTGCAGGCCCGCAACGAGGAGATCGAGGCGGAAGTGCTGGCGACTATGACACGCTGGGAAGAGCTGGAAAAGCGCAGCTGAGTCCGCTGGTTTGAAACGCCGGGCATGACCCCGGCATCAGATGCGGCGGATAAACTATGTAAACACACGTTCACCTATCGATGCCGCTGTGCCTTCCAGCTGGGGTACCTGAGCTTGTCCCATCGCGCGGATATTCACCGTCACCTGTGCGTCGAGTTTACGCCTTGTGATGGCAGGGCCGGCTCCCCTCAGTACCTTGCAGAAGTTGTAGGTGAACACCCCGCGTATCGCGCCGCCGATCAGGGTTTCCGCCGAAGTCTGGTTGTCGCGGCAGCCGCTCCACAGCACATGATTCAGTGCGGGCAGGGCGACTGCATTCTTGGTTTCTTGAGTTTCTCTGCGCCTGAGTATGCCGCGCGCGGGCAGCAAGGGATTGGCGTCGATAAAGAAACCCCAGTCTATCGGCGGCTCGACGTAACGCGGGGCACTGGCCTGTACGCCGGCCAGGGTATCCATGCTTCCCCGCGTTGCGCTGCCGGAATGGCAGGAATCGAAGATGATGTCCAGATTGACTCCGGCAGGCAGCGCGTTCAGTGCGGCGCGAAAATCGTCATCCCTGATCATGCCTGCCGTCGCATAGTCGTGCGGGCAGATGGTCTCATCGCGGCCGTCCGGCTCATCTCCGCTGGTATCTACCACTTGCGAACCATGGCCCGAGTAATAAAACACCAGTACGTCGCCCTTGACCGCCTTGCTGCACAGCCATTTCAGACCACTGGCGATCGCGGCGCGGGTTGCCCTGCCGTCGGTGAGTATCCGCATCGTTGCGGGTGTGGCGGGAACGATGCCCAGGGCGCTGAGCGTGTTCGCCATATCGCGGACATCGTTCACGCAGCCGCGCAGATCAGGCCCGCCTGCGCCGACGGGTGCATAGTCATTGATTCCAATCAGCAATGCTTTTCTTTTCATGATCGTTTCTCCTTTATGAATTTGCCTCCCGGATTCGGGAAGGGCATCGACGGACAGTGGCAAGAGTCCGTGGAGAAATTAGAGCACAGCGGCTGATTGGCTGATATATGGCTGATTATCTAGGTAATTTGGCCTATGGACTGTGGGCGGAAGGGAATAATTCCGCCCACAGTCCCACGCTGGCGCCGATGTCGATCTCGCTCGGGGCGACACGGCAGGGGGTGACATCATTGAGCCGCATGCGATGCTGGGTCTGGCGCAGGGTGCGGTACAAATCGCGAACCCGTCCGGCAAGTCCTGCATCGATCAGGCCGAATTCGGCCGCCATTTTTAGCAGGGCCAGATTGCCGATATTGGCGGTGAGTTGCGGGCAGGCGTGCGCATGGGCGAGCACCAGATATTGCACCATGAACTCGATGTCCACCATGCCGCCACGGTCGTGTTTGATGTCGAACAAGCTGCTGTGATTGGGATGACCGTCGTGCATTTTTTGTCGCATGGACAGGATTTCGGCGCGCAATTTTTCGATGTCGCGCGGCAGGCCGAGCACCTGCTGGCGTATGCGTTCGAATTCCGCGCCCACCCGGCTGTCGCCCGCACTGAAGCGGGCTCGGGTCAATGCCTGATGCTCCCACACCCAGGCCTGGCTGTGCTGATATTCGGAAAAGGCTGCGACGGAACTCACCAGCAGACCGCTCGCGCCGTTCGGCCTCAGGCGTAAATCGGTTTCATACAGACGACCCGATGCGGTGTAACTGCCCAGCATGGAATTGATGCGCATCCCCAGTTTGGCATAGTTGTCCTGAGCGTCCGCATGGTCGTCGTCATACAGGAAAATCATGTCGATATCGGAGGCATAGCCCATTTCCTTGCCGCCCAGTTTTCCATAGCTGATGACGGCGAAGCGGGGCTCATCACAGTGCCGTTTGCGCGCTCCCGCCCAGGCCAGCACCAGAATATGGCGCAGGATCAGATCGGCCAGCTCGCTTAAATGGTCGCTGAGATTCTCCAGCGGCAGCAGGCCCTGCAAATCCATCGCCAGCAGGTGAAAAATCTGCTCCTGCTGGACATGATGCAGCACTTCCAGTTGTCGTTCGGCATCGTTGTCATGCTCTGCAAGCCGCGCCTGCAAATCAAGTTCAATCTGCGGCCACTGCGGCGGCTGGTACAGTTCGCGTGCATCCAGCAATTCGTCGAACAGCGCCGGATGGTGCGCCAGGTAACCGGCCGCCCAACTGCTGGATGAAACCAGCCGGATCAGACGCTGCAAGGCTTGCGGGTATTCGGCGAGAAAGGCCAGATAGGAGGCGCGGCGACTGATCGCCTCCAGCAGGGTTAGCATGCGTGACAGGGTGGCATCGGGATCGCTGTATTGCGCGCTCAGCGTGATGAATTGCGGGATCAGCTGGTCCAGGCGCTGCCGCCCCAGATTGGATAATTGCCGGTAACGTGAACTGCCGCGCATTTGCAACAGGCGCTGCGCACTGTCCGGTGCGGCGCGATAAGCCAGTCTTTCCAGACCTCGGGTCAATTCGTCGGTGTTGATATCTTCGCGCCAGAGCAGCGCGTTATTTTGCTCCTGCGCGGTCTCACCGAAAATTTGCTCGAATTGCCGGCTGACCAGCACGCGATGACTGTCGAGCACTTGCAGCAGCGCGGCATAATCGGCATAGCCCATGGCCGTGGCGATGCGCTGCTGATCTTCAGGTTTTTCCGGCAATTCCTGAGTCTGCTGATCATCCAGATATTGCAAACGGTGTTCCAGATTGCGCAAAAATACATAGGCTGCATCCAGGTCAGCCACGACACTGGCTGATAATTGTCCGTTTGCAGCCAGTTGTTTGAGCACCTGACGGGTGGGCAGGATGCGCAGCCGGGCATCCTGCCCGCCGCGTATCAGCTGAAACACCTGGGCGGTGAACTCGATTTCACGGATGCCGCCGGGCCCCAGTTTGATATTGCCCAGACGGTCGCGCCGTTGCACTTCCTGACGAATTTGCGCATGCAGTTTGCGCATGGAATCGATCGCGCCAAAATCGAGGTATTTGCGGAATACGAAGGGCTGATACAACTGGCTCAGCTCGACTACGCTGGCGTGGGTGGCGGGCGCAATGACGCGTGCCTTGATCCAGGCGTAGCGCTCCCACTCACGTCCCTGACTGATCAGATATTCCTCCAGCGCGGCAAAACTCATCACCAGCGGACCGCTGTCGCCATAGGGACGCAGGCGCATGTCCACGCGGAACACATAGCCGTCGCCGGTGGCTTCGTTGATGATATTGATCAGGCGGCGGCCCAGCCGGGTAAAGAATTCATGATTACTGAGGGTGCGTGCGCCATTCGTCTCTCCCTCTTCCGCATACACAAAGATGAGATCGATGTCGGACGATACATTCAGTTCGCCCCCGCCCAGCTTGCCCATGCCGATAATCAACAGTTGCTGAGCAGTGTTGCTGGCCGCGCCCAGCGGAGTGCCAAATTGTGTCCCCAGCGTTTGCATCAGACAGGTTTGCGCCTGTTGTACCACGATCTCCGCCAGTGCGGTCATGGCCTGCATCACTTCATTCAGGTCAGCCAGGCCGTTCAGGTCGCGCAGTATCAGCTTGACCATCACCTGCTTGCGTAACCGGCGCACCGCGCGTGCCAGCGCCGCTTCGTCCTGCAAATCGAGGCCGGACTGTTGTAACAACGAGAGTATTTCGGCGCGGTTGCAGGGCGTGGCGTAATTTGCCTGCAGCCATTCCAGCAAGGATGCGTCCGCTTCCAGCACGCGCCCGGCATAACGGCTGCCGTTTTGGGTTTTTTGCAACAGGGAGGCAAAGACAGGCATCAGGTTTTCAGTATTCACGGGCAGATGACGGGGCTGATAAGTTAGAATGCACTCTACCAGCCGTGAGTAGCCAGTGGCAAATGGTAAGTGATGACACCAATTGCGACTGGCGACTAACCACTTTCGACTCACCACTTACAATACATGTTGAATTCACTTCCCGTACGCCTGCTTTGGCACAGTTTGAACTGGTTGACGCGCATCACTATCGTCGCGTCGGCGGTGACGGCCGTGCTGTGCGCAGTCACCATCATCGTGTTGCGCTACTGGCTGCTGCCGGATATCGAGCAATTTCACGGCAAGATTACCGGCTCGCTGGCGACTGCCATGGGCAATCCGGTGAGCATAGGCAAGATCGAAGGGGACTGGCTGGGGCTGCACCCGCACCTGAGATTGACCGATGTGCGCATCCTGGATAAACAGCAGCAACCCGCGCTGGTATTGCCCCGCATAGACGCCAAGGTGTCGTGGCTGTCGCTGCTTGCCGCGGAATTGCGCCTGTCCAGTCTGGAAATAGACCGCCCCGAATTGCTGATCCGTCGCGATGAGCAGGGAAAGATGTATGTCGGCAATGTGGCGCTGGATGCGCAGGGGCCGGGCAACGACTTGTCCAACTGGCTGTTGCACCAGTCGCGCATGGTGGTGCGCAATGCGACCCTGGTCTGGGTGGACGAGCAGCGTGGCGCGCCTCCGCTGGTGCTCAGCCGGGTTAATCTGCATATCAGGAACCTGTTCAGTCGTCACCAGTTTGCCTTGCTTGCCGTGCCACCAGCCGATCTGGCGACCCCTCTGGATGTGCGAGGTGATTTTTACGGCAAGAGTTTCGATGACTTGAAAAAATGGGACGGACAACTGTATGCCCGGCTCGATCACACCGACCTTCTGGCATGGCGTCCCTGGCTGGACTTGCCGGCTCAGCTGAGCCGGGGCAGGGGCGCGGTGCGCGGCTGGCTGAAGGTAACAGACGGAGAAATTGCACAGCTGACGGCTGACCTGGCCTTGCGTGACATGGCGACCCGGCTGGCTGAAGATGTGCCGGAGATGGGTGTGCATTATTTGCGCGGGCGTGTCGCCTGGCAAGCACTGAAGAATGGCTGGGAGGTGGATACCCGGAATTTGTCCATGCAGGTAGAAAACGGCGTCAAATTGCAGGCGACCGATTTTCATTTCCGCACTGTGGCCGCTGGCAAGTCACAGCCCGCCGGAGGCGAGCTGCGCGCCAACCGCTTGCAACTGGAGAGTCTGGTCAGCCTGGCTAATTTTTTCCCTCTGGAAGCGGAGTTGAGGAAACAGTTGAATGCCTATGCGCCCCGCGGGCAGGTGTCCAGCCTGGAAATGCAATGGCAGGGCGCGCCCGAAAGTCTGCTGGGCTACAAGATCAAGGGGCAGTTCGATAACCTCGCCCTGCAGCAGGTAGGCGACATGCCCGGGTTCTCAGGCCTGTCGGTGGCAGTGGACGGCAGCGACGAGAGTGGCAAACTGAACATCAATACGCATGACCTCGCCCTGAACGCGCCAGGCATGCTGCGCGAACCGTTGCTGTTCAATACCCTGACCGGGCAGGCCAGCTGGCAGCGCAAGCGGGGCGAGCTGTCTGTCAGGGCGGATAACGTGGCCATTGCCAATGAGGATCTGGCGGGCAATCTGTACGGCAGTTTCAATTCCAGGGCGGGTACACTGGGCGTACTGGATTTGACTGTCAATCTGACGCGCGGCGATATCCGGCGCGCCGCTCGCTACACCCCGCTGGTGGCACTGGATAAGGAAGACAATGACTGGCTCAATGATGCCTTGCTGTCCGGGCATACTGAGAACCTTTATCTGCGACTCAAGGGCAATCTGAGCGATTTTCCGCTGGATGGCAGTACGGACGCGTTGTTTGAGATGGGCGCGCATGCGCAGGGTGTGTCCATGCAATTCGCCAAAGATTGGCCGCGCATCGAAAATGTCAGCGGGGATTTTTTAATCCGTGGCAATAAACTGGAAGTGAAGTCGCACAGCGCGACCATGCTGGATGCACGCATACCTAAGCTGACCATCACCCTGCCGGATATGATGAGTGCCGATATGCCGCTGGAAATCAGAGGCGAGGCCGAGGCGGCCAACAACACTTTTTTGCGATTCATACAGCAAAGTCCGGTGCGCGGTTATATAAACGGTTTTACCGATGGCATGAGCGCCAGCGGTGACGGGCATCTGGATCTGTATGCGCATATTCCCTTGCTGGGCGACAAGCCGGTGAAGGTGTCGGGCGCATTGCGTGTGCAGGCCAGCGATATGGATATGGGCGAGGGTGTACCCCTGTTGCGCAACACGCGTGGCGAATTGTCTTTCACGGAATCCGGCATGAAGACCACAGGCGTTACGGCGGAAATTCTCGGCGGAACGGCGTACCTGAGCGCGCAGAGTGCCGAAGGAGGGGTGGTGCGTGCCAGTTTGCACGGCCGTGCCAATCTGGATGCTTTGCGCAAGACGGAAACGCATCCGCTGCTCGGGTTCCTGCGCGGCGGGGCGGCATGGGACGCTGATATCAGCGTGGTGAATAAAACTGCGCAGGTGGTGCTGAATTCCAGTCTGCAGGGCATCAGTTCGACACTGCCCGCGCCTTTTGGCAAACGCGCCAATGAAATCTGGCCCTTGCGCGTGGAAAAGAAGAGTGTCAACGACCGGCAGGACATGATTACCGCCCAACTCGACAAGCTGGTGAACGCGCGTCTGTTGCGCAGCGAAGAGAACGGTGTGAGCGTCATCAAACGCGGCGTGATCGGTTTCGGCAGGCAGGAAAGACCGGATGCGGGCGGTATTCCGGTCAGGGACGGTATCTGGCTCACAGGAAATCTGCCTGTGCTATCGCTGCAAGGCTGGGATGGGTTGATCCCGGGTTCGGAACAGACGGCTCTGCCGGTAGCCGGTGCGAATCTGCACATAGATAAGCTGAGCGGTTATGGGCTCAGCGTGGATGATGTGCAAATCAGCGCGACCCAACGTGGCGACGGTCTGGCCGCACAACTCTCCAGCACACTGATGAACGGCGAACTGGTGTGGCAACCCAGGGGTTATGCCGGTGGGGGCAAGGTCACGGCCAATCTGCGGAATCTGCACTGGCCTGAGGAAGGCAAAACCAAAACGTCTGCGCCTGCGAGCAAGCCACGCCCGGGCGATCCGCTTGCCGCGCCGCATGAACTGCCGGCGATGGAAATAGCCATCGAGGATTTGCTGTTCAAGGGTAAGCAAATCGGCCGTCTTGAATTGGTGGGTTATCCGGAAGGGCAAGACTGGCGTTTGCGTCGCCTGCGCATCACGAATCCCGACGGCAGCATGACCGGGGATGGTGTCTGGCACGGCGCGAACGGCGGCATGCAGACCCGGGTCAATCTGCTGCTGGAAATATCCAACGCCGGAAAAATTCTGGCGCGTTCCGGCTATCCTGATACGGTCAAAAATGGCAGCGGAAAGCTGGCCGCCGCGCTTAAGTGGGACGGACAGCCGGACGAATTCAACTATGCATCGCTGGATGGCACGCTCAAGCTGGATACCGGCAAGGGGCAGTTCCTCAAGATGGATCCCGGTATCGGCAAATTGCTGGGCATTCTGAGCCTGCAAGCCCTGCCCAAACGCATCACGCTGGATTTTACCGATGTGTTCAGCGCGGGTTTCGAATTCGACAATATCAATGGCAATGCTACGATCCGGCGCGGGGTGATGCAGACCCAGGACTTGCTCATGGATGGCTCTTCAGCCAAGGTGACCATGAAGGGAATGGTCAATTTGAATGACGAGACGCAGAATCTGCGCGTGGTAGTCTTGCCCACTCTGGGTTCCAGTGTCTCCATGCTGAGCGCGTTCGCAGCGGGGCCTGTGGTCGGTTTGGGTACGCTCATCGTCAGCAAGGTATTGGGTAATCCGCTCGATAAATTGATGTCATTTGAATACAATGTCAGCGGAACATGGAGCGATCCGAACGTCGTCAAGCTGGGCGAGAAGCCTGTCAAACTCAAAGATGTCAAGGAACAGCCCTAATTAACAGCATTATTATTCAGGAAAATACTATGTCGGACGGAAACACTATGCCAGCGGCCAGCGACGCTCAAGTCAGCACATTCAAGGTGGCCGCCATTCAAATGGCTTCAGGCCCGAATGTGGCGGGCAACCTGAGTGAGGCACGTCGCCTGATTGCCGATGCAGCGGGGCAGGGTGCACGGCTGGTGGTGTTGCCGGAGTTTTTCGCGATCATGGGCATGACCGAACAGGATAAGGTCGCGGTGCGCGAACAGCCGGGTTCCGGCCCGATACAGGAGTTTCTCAGCGAAACCGCGCGTCAGTTCAAAATATGGCTGGTCGGAGGATCGATTCCGCTGGCGGCCAGCACCCCGGACAAGGTACTCAACAGCTGCCTGGTGTTCGATGATCAGGGCAGGCAAGTGGCGCGTTACGACAAGATTCACCTGTTCAACCTGTCCTTGGGCAATGAAAGCTATGATGAAGCCAGAACCATAGAGCCGGGCAATCAGGTGGTCGTGGTGGAGAGCCCATTCGGCCGTATCGGCCTGGCCGTGTGTTACGATTTGCGCTTTCCTGAGCTGTTTCGTGCGATGAAGAACGTGGATATTATCGTGCTGCCTGCGGCATTTACCGAGACCACCGGCAAGATGCACTGGGAAATTCTGGTGCGCGCACGCGCGATTGAGAATCTGGCCTATGTCATCGCTTCTGCACAGGGCGGGTATCACGTCAACGGCCGCGAAACGCACGGTAACAGCATGATCATAGGCCCATGGGGGCGCATACTGGACAGACTACCACGCGGCTCAGGCGTGGTAATGGCCGAGATAAACCCGTCCTATCAGGCCAGCCTGCGCGCAGGGCTGCCCGCGCTGGAGCATCGTAAAATCAGCTGCTAACCCAATGGTGAGTAGTAAGTAGTGAGTGGGAAGTAAAATCCGCCCCGACTCACTACTCACCACTTACCACTCACGACTTTTATAAATATGACCTCTTCTGACGCACTGTTTACCACGGCACAAAAAATCCTGCTGGGGCCAAATTTGATTGAAACGCGCCAGATCGAGCAGGTGTTCAACAGCATGCTGGCGCATCGCCTCGATTATGCCGACCTGTATTTTCAGTACAGCCGCGCCGAGAGCTGGTCGCTGGAAGAGGGTATCGTCAAATCCGGCAGCTTCAGCATCGATCAGGGGGTCGGCGTGCGTGCGGTCAGCGGCGAAAAGACCGCATTCGCCTATTCGGACGACATCAGCCTGAATGCGCTGCAAAGTGCGGCCAATGCCACCCGCGCCATCGCAAGCTCAGGTGGCACGCAGACTGTACCGATGCTGCATCACGGTTCGCGGCGCGACATCTACCTGCCCGATGATCCGATCGCCAGCCTGAAGGATGCCGATAAGGTCGCCATGCTGGAACGCATCGAAGCCTATGCGCGCGCGCTCGACCCGCGCGTGGTGCAGGTCATGGCGGGACTGGCCGGCGAATATGATGTGGTGATGGTCGCGCGCAACGACGGCCTGATGAACGCCGACATCCGCCCGCTGGTGCGCTTATCTATTACCGTCATTATCGAGAGCAACGGTAAACGCGAGCAGGGTTCGGCAGGCGGGGGTGGGCGCTTCAATTACAGTTACTTCGACGATGCGATGCTGCGTCGTTATGCGGCGCAAGCGGTGCATCAGGCGGTGGTCAATCTGGATGCGAAACCCGCACCGGCGGGCAACATGACCGTGGTGCTGGGCAACGGCTGGCCTGGCATATTGCTGCACGAAGCGATAGGTCACGGGCTGGAAGGCGATTTCAACCGTAAGGGCAGTTCGGCCTTCTCGGGGCGTATCGGTGAGCGCGTCGCCTCTGAAGGCGTGACCGTGGTGGATGACGGTACGCTGGCAGACCGGCGCGGTTCGATGCAGATGGACGATGAGGGTAATCCCACGCAGTGCACTACACTGATCGAAAACGGCATACTCAAAGGCTATTTGCAGGACACGCTCAATGCACGGCTGATGGGCGTGCCGGTAACCGGTAATGCCCGGCGCGAATCCTATGCACATATCCCGATGCCGCGCATGACCAATACTTATATGCTGGGCGGCGACAAGGATCCTGCGGAGATCATCGCCTCGGTAAAACACGGTTTATACGCGGTCAATTTCGCCGGCGGCCAGGTGGACATTACCAGCGGCAAATTCGTGTTCTCCACCGCTGAGGCTTATATGATAGAAGACGGCAAGATCACCTATCCGGTGAAGGGTGCCACGCTGATCGGCAACGGCCCGGATGTGCTCACGCGCATCTCCATGATAGGCAACGATATGGCGCTCGATTCCGGCGTCGGTACCTGTGGCAAGGAAGGCCAGAGCGTGCCGGTCGGCGTCGGCCAGCCTACCGTGCGCATTGACGGGCTAACGGTCGGTGGCACGGTTTAAGCAAACCATTTGTTTTGTATTTATAAATTCATTATTTCGGAGTTCCTAAGATGATTGCACCCGTTCCCCTGAGAGACCTTCCCCAGACCAATATTTTCCGTAAAGGCGATGTCTTCGTGCTGTTCGGCGAACTGTTCGGTCGTGGTTACGCCAACGGCCTGATCAACGAAGCGAAGAAATCCGGCATGACCATTGTCGGTATCACCGTTGGCCGCCGCGATGAAAACAATGCGTTGCGCGCGCTGACGCCGGAAGAACTTAGTGAGGCCGAAGCCAATCTGGGCGGGCGCATCATCAACGTGCCGCTGATGGCCGGATTCGACCTGGATGCGCCCGCCGGCGAGCCTACCCCGACTGATTTGCTGGGCGGTATGACCCTCAAGAGCTGGCAGGAAGACAAGCTGGACTGGGCGCATATAGCAAAATGCCGTGAAGTGGGCGTCGCGCGCTTCAAAGATTCCGTGGCAAAGGTGATGAACGAACTGGATAGCCTGATTCCAGATGGCGCGAACGCCTTCTTCGCTCACACCATGGCGGGTGGCATACCTAAGGTCAAAGTGTTTCTGGCCATCGCCAACCGCATTTACAAGGGACGCGGCGAGCGCTTCATGTCTTCACGCGCGCTGCTGGACAGTGATCTGGGCAAGTTGATTCTGATGAATTTCGACGAAGTCACCGCCAACACCTTCCAGTACCTGATCGACGGCAGTGCGGCGATCCGCGCAAGGCTGGAAAAAACCGGTGGTCAGGTGCGCTACACCGCCTATGGATACCACGGCACCGAAATTCTGATAGACGACCAGTACCAGTGGCAGACCTATACCAACTACACCCAGGGCCTGGCCAAGATGCGCCTGGAACGGGTGGCCGAAGACGCCTGGGCTCAGGGCATCAAGGCCACGGTTTACAACTGCCCGGAGATACGCACCAATTCCTCAGACATTTTTGTCGGCGTTGAGCTTTCGCTGTTTCCGCTGCTTGCGGCGCTCAGAAGAGAGCAGGGCGGCGACTGGGCCGAAGCGCAATGGCAAGCCTGCCGTCCCCTGTTGCAGGAAGGCGTCACGCTCGAAGGTCTGTTGCAGAAGATAGAAACGTATAACACCAGCGAGGTGATGGCAGGCTTCCGCAATTTTGCCGCCTGGCCTATGGATAATTCGGAAGCGCTGGCGGACCGGATGATAGGCACTTCGGAAGAGATTACCCAGATGCATCATGACCGCAAGGAACTGGTTGTCGGTCATCTGAGCGCGCTGGTGCTGGAAGGAACCGGGCCGCTGATGTTCCTGGAAACATCTAGTCCGGCGGGGCCGGTGCTGTGGCTGAACCATGACATCATCGCCAAACAGCTCAATCTGATGCACAAACAATAATCTGGGAAAAGCTTTTTATCCACGAAGAGGTTTTAGCAGGGATGATGCCGTTTGCATCAACTCGCAAAAACACGAAAAACACTAAAAACACGAAATAAATCAAAATGTTGTTTGGTTTTAATCACGCACCGAACAGTTGTAGCCTAAGAGATTAATACTACGGCTAAGTACATTCTGAGATTGGAAGTGTGGCTCGACCTGTATTTCAAAATTATGTTGATTTGTGCAATCCAGGGTTGCTCCACCCAGCAAATATGATGCCCCGATATGTGCGATACAGGGTTGGAAAGCGAAATACATATGATGGTAAAACAGAAATGTGACTTGTTTGATATAGAATATTCGGGCATAAAGCTGACGGTCGCGATGATCCGGTAGGTGCCAATTGCGGCCCTTCACCTATATAAAATTTAACGACCGCTATATCCAGGATAACGGTCGCTCAGTAACTCTCAAATTTCAAGGTTGAATGGTCGCGTATTTCGC
>Ga0209231_1000622_pt1 | contig 18125 bp, 13 predicted proteins | sample Deesub45470m_DNA_FD_188086 | JGI IMG/M metagenome (GOLD analysis project Ga0209231, IMG submission 188086) | Deep subsurface microbial communities from North Pacific Ocean - 450_OLKR46/470m Metagenome (SPAdes) (version 2) | ecosystem: Environmental > Terrestrial > Deep subsurface > Unclassified ... | reverse complement strand
TTGAGATTATTTGAGAAAACAGTGTTATATTTAGCATTAGAGAAAGGTGTTTTTTGTGTTGCACCACAAAGGTAACTTTGAGGAACAAATTTCCCTTTCTCTTTTTAAATGTTTAGGACGCTATTGGTAAAATATTTAAAATTTCACACAAATAAACACTTAAAAAAGCGTCATTTTTCTACAAAAATGTTTATTAAAAAATTTATATCAATAAAAGAATAAATTGCCAACTAAAGGGCTTAGCCTAAATAAGGTAATAATATATTCCATTTCATAAATTAAAAAAAAATTTTTTTTTGAACAAAATACTATACATTTGAATTAAGTTTAACTTAAAAAAACATTATTGATTTCATAAATTTGTAATTATGATTGATAAATACTTTCTTTTACTTTACTTATTCTCTTCTTTTTCAATTGATTTTAATGAATAAAATTAAACAAAATAACACTCCTTATTTTATTGAGTTTAATAAAGTTAATCAAGTAAGAATGATTAAAAAAAAATTAAAAAAAGCATCACATGATTGGTATTGTTGGAGGCGTAGGACCTTATTCAGGATTGGATTTACTTAAAAAAGTGTTTGATAACACATTGGCTACGAATGATCAAGAATATATTGATGCAGTATTGGTCTCTGCCTCTTCAAAAATCAAAGACAGAACCGAATATTTAATTGGAAAAATTAAAGAAAATCCTGCCATTGCAATAGTAGAGGTTCTTTTCAAACTACAAAATGCGGGAGTAACTGTTGCGGGTATTCCATGCAATACAGCGCATTCTGAAAAAATATTCAATGTAATTCTAGTTGAATTAAAAAAAGCTGGAAGTACTATTAAGCTGCTGAATATGATAGAAGAAACCGCTAATTTCATGACAGTCAACCATCCAACCGTTACTAAAATAGGTGTGCTATCAACTACTGGAACTTATAAAAGCGGCGTTTATACCAAAGCATTACAATTTAAAGGATTTGAAGTTATTTTACCTCCATTAGATATGCAGGAAAGCTTAATTCACCCTTCTATTTACCATCCAATTTACGGTATAAAAACAGTATCAAATCCTATTCATCCACAAGCCAGAAAAAATTTATTGAAAGGCTTTTCCTATTTAAAAGAACAAGGTGCGCAAGCAGTAATTTTAGGCTGTACCGAAATACCCCTTGCAATAACCGAAAAAGAAATAGACACTATAAAAATAATAGATCCTACATCCATTTTAGCAAGAGCATTAATAGAACACTTAAATCCAAACAAATTAAAATCACTTTAATAATTATGTACAAATTTTTAATTTTTTTCGTTGCCCTAATAACCCTAACCTTCAGCACTCAAGCTCAAAAAAAATTAAGAGCTAGGGAATTAGGTATAGAATCTGGTATTTTAACACCTGGCAAATGGAATGCCATTACTGATGTGAAGGGCGTTTCGGTAGGTCAAAAAACACTTATTATAAGTGATTCTATTCGTACGGGAGTTACCGTAATTTTGCCTCACCAAGGTAATATTTTTCAAGAAAAAGTTCCCGCAGCAGTTTATGTAGGTAACGGATTTGGAAAAGCAATAGGCACTACTCAAATAGAAGAATTAGGTAATTTAGAAACACCAATTGCTTTAACCAATACACTCAATGCTTTTTTAGTTGCCAATGCGTTGGTAGATTATACGATGTCAAATCCTAAAAATAAAGAAGTTAGGTCTGTTAATCCAGTTGTAGGTGAAACAAATGACGGATGGTTGAACGATATACAAGGGCGTCACGTAACCAGTAAGGATGTTTTTGAAGCAATTCATTCAGCAACCAATGAAACCGTTGAAGAAGGAAATGTAGGCGCTGGAACAGGAACTAGAGCTTTAGGTTTTAAAGGTGGTATTGGAACATCATCAAGAGTGCTTCCAAAAGAAAAAGGAGGCTATACGGTTGGAGTGCTTGTTCAAACCAATTTTGGGGGAATTCTGACCATAAATGGGGCTCCTGTTGGTGAAGAATTAAATAACTTTTATATGGCTGAAGATGTTCCATATGTTGTTGATGGTTCATGTATGATTGTAATTGCAACAGACGCACCCTTGTCGGCAAGAAATTTAAAACGATTGGCAAAAAGAACTTATTTAGCATTTGGTAAAGTTGGTTCTTTTTCATCAAACGGCAGTGGCGATTATACCATTGCCTTCAGCACTCATCCTTATCTTCGTGTTTCATATACTTCAACAGAAATAGAAAAAACCACACTGGAAGTTTCAAATGACCATATGTCGCCTCTTTTTCTTGCAGCAGTTGAAGCAACCGAAGAAGCAATTTACAATTCGCTTTTCATGGCAAATGATATGAAAGGTATGGATGGAAGAACAATGAAAGCTTTGCCTGTTGAACAAACATTGAAAATATTAGACAAGTATAATGCACGTAAAAAGGTAGATTGATACTGTTTAAAAAAATCAAAAATATACACACAAAAAATATGAATAATCAAAAATTTTATAACAAAACAGCCTTATTATACAGTTTAATTATTCTTGTATCATCGGCTAGTTTCAGTCAAACCAATTTACCTACTCATAAAAACCTCTCTCTGGCTATTTCAAATGAAACCAGAACCACAAAAGGAATCCCAGGAGAAAAATATTGGCAAAACAGCGCTTCATACAACATCACCACAGAAATTATTCCCGAAGAAAGAAAATTATTGGGTTCTGAAATAATCAGTTATCAAAATAATAGTCCCAATACGTTAAACCAATTGGTATTTCATGTGTTTCAGAATCTTTATAAAAAAGGAAATCAAAGAGACGAACCAGTTCATCCGAACGATGTACATGACGGAGTTCTAATTAAACAATTAAAAATTAACACTAAAATCATTAACGATTATACTATTATTGGCACACAACTAATCGTAGAACTTGAAGAACCTATTCAACCTTCAGAAATAACAACTATTGAAATACAATGGGAATTTTCAATTCCTGTCAAAAGTAATATCAGAATGGGTGGCAAGGACGAATCATCCTTCTTTTTAGGACAATGGTATCCAAAAGTTGCAGTATATGACGATATAGCTGGTTGGGATAGAAATAACCATACCAGTGGCCAAGAATTTTATTATGATTTAGGTGATTATAACTATGCGGTAAAAGTACCCGAAGGCTATATGGTTTGGGGCTCTGGGACGTTACAAAATGCCAAAAGTGTTCTGTCTGAAACTATATATACAAAATATGCATTAGCTCAAAAAAGCGATTCTATTATTTCAATAGTTAGCGCAAACGATTACAAATCGGGAAGCCCAATAACACAAAACACTGTTTGGAAATTTGAAGCACTCAATGTTTCTGATGTCGCATTTGGCATTAGTAATCATTTTCTTTGGGATGGTAGTTTATTAAGTGGCGTTTCCAATAAAAATATTTTTGTTTCAGCTGCATATCCTGCGGAAGCTGAAGATTTTAAAGAAGTGGCTCTTTTTACCAAAAAAGCACTTTATTCTTTTTCAACAGATTTACCAGGATATCCGTTTCCATATCCCTCAATGACTATCTTTAATGGTACAAATGGGGCTAGCGGTATGGAATACCCGATGATTGCAAATGATCCCAGTGCTGATAATAGAGGAAGAACCGTTGATGTAACTGGACATGAAATTGCTCACAATTATTTTCCTTTTTATGTTTTAACCAATGAAACAGAACATGCATGGATGGATGAGGCATTTGCTGCAATGATTGCTTATAGATACCAACTTGAAAACGATCCATCTTTAAATCGTTTAATTCGTTCTGCAAAAAATATGAGTGAGTATGCAAATACCGATTGGAATATCCCAACCATCACCAATTCAACCATGTTGAAAGACAGAATTTCCTATTTCAATTTATATATGAAACCTGCTGTAGGACTGTATGTTTTACAAGATATGTTGGGGAAAAAATTATTCAAGGAATGTTTGTTAACGTATATTGATATTTGGAAAGGAAAACACCCAACACCCTCCGATTTTTTTAATATAGTGAACGAAACAGCTCATAAAAACTTAAATTGGTTCTGGAAATCTTGGTTTTTTGAAGCTCAACATCCCGATTTAAGTATCGACAATGTTATAGAAAAAAATAACGTTTACGAAGTTATCATTAAGAAAATTGGGGAGCTTCCCGTTCCTGTAATTCTTACAGTTACTTTTGAAGATCAAACAACCCAAGAATATCACCAAACAGCCGAAATATGGGAGAACAATAACAGTCTGGTTATTTCAATTAAATCAAACAAAAAAATTAAAAGCCTAAAACTGGGGAATGATTATATACCCGACACAGATTCAACAACTAATTTTCAAAATTTTAAATAACATCGTAAATGAAAACAATTCAAACTTTAATTTTTACTTTTTTTTTAACCGCTACCGTGGTAGCACAAACAAAACATAAAATGAAAATATATATTTCCGCTGATATGGAAGGCGTTGCTGGCGTTGTAACTGGAGATCAGCTAGGCACTGGAGGTTTCGAGTATGAACGTTTCCGTAATTTTATGACGGAAGAAGTAGTTGCATGTATTGAAGCTGCTAAAGAAGCAGGTGCTACTGAAATTTTAGTAAGTGATTCTCATGGTAACGGTGAAAATATACTAATCGAAAAATTACCAAATGATGTTATGATTGTTAGATCGTGGCCAAGACCACTAGGTATGATGGAAGGCATTGATGAAACATTTGATGGCGCCATCTTTTTAGGTTATCATGCCAGCACAGACAGTAAAGAAGGAGTTCGAGCACATACCATGTCTAGTGCCAACATCACTTCTGTAAAAATTAATAACATTGTAATGCCTGAGGCAGGTATAAATGCATTAATTGCTGGTCATTTTGGTGTTCCTATTATATTGGTTACTGGAGATAATATTGCTATAGAAGAAACACAAAACCTTATTGGCAATATAGAAGGTGCTATAGTTAAGCAAGCAATTAGTTTTCATTCAGCTAAAACAATGACTCCTGAAGCTTCCTATAAACTGATTCGTGAAAAAACAAAAGCTGCAATTAAAAGAATTAAAGAATTCAAACCTTATACGCTAAAAGAACCTTTAGTTCTTGAACTTAGTTTAAAAAATTACCGACCTGTTGAACTTTTACAATATTTCCCAGGAGTTGAAAGAATTGGTTCTCACACCATTCGATATACTGGAGAGAATATTATTGAAATATCAAAATTTCTGAGATTTATAGGCGAATATAATATAACCTTACAGCCATAAATTTAAAAATGAAAAAAAAGGCAATTGTAATTACTGACGGTATTTTGGATACAAGTTATGCCAAAACTGCCCATGGGCTTATAAGAGAGTCGGATCGGTTTGAGGTTCTTGCAATAATCGACAAAAAATATGCTGGCGCTGATGCAGGTGAAATTTTGGACGGGAATAATAGAATGATTCCCGTAATATCATCAATTAGTGAAGCTATGGTTCAATTTAAAACTATAGATTATCTTATAGTAGGTGTTGCAACCAAAGGAGGTATCTTATCTGATTCTTTGCTTTCATCAATTCGCCAAGCTATAACCTATAAACTCAATATTATTAATGGTTTGCACAACCTACTTTGTGAACATGAAGATATTGTGAAATTAGCCAAAGATTACAATGTGGAACTTATAGATATTCGTAAGCCAAAACCAATAAAAGAGTTACATTTTTGGACGGGTGAAGTTTTTAAGGTGGACATACCAATAATTGCTGTTTTAGGGATGGACTGCTCCATGGGCAAGAGAACTACAACAAGACTTTTGTTAGAATCGTGCAAAACAATGGGAATCCATGCAGAAATGATTTATACCGGACAAACTGGTTGGATGCAAGGCAGTAAGTATGGCTTTATATTCGACGCTACTATCAATGATTTTGTTTCAGGAGAACTTGAAAATACGATTCTTAACTGTTGGAGAAACGAAAAACCAGATCTCATGTTTTTAGAGGGACAGTCTAGTCTTAGAAACCCAAGTGGACCTTGCGGTTTAGAATTGCTTATTTCAGGAAATGCCAAACAAGTTGTATTGGTTCATGAACCTGGTAGAGAATATTTTGATTACGAACCAACATGGGGAGAAATGCCATCTGTAAAATCAGAAATTGAAATCATCGAAAAATTCGGCTCCAAAGTCATTGGTCTTGCATTAAATACTACTGGAATTACCTTCAAAGAAGCTAAAATTGTGCAAGATGAATTAGAAAAAACCCTTAATATTCCTGTGGTTATGCCTTTAGAGGAAGGCGTTCATAAACTTATATCTACAATTAAATTAATGAAGTATGAAAATTAAAGAAATTAAAGTTTTTTTAAAAAATTTAGCCCTTACAAAGCCTTATACCATAGCTTATAAAACCATTTCAAATGTAGAAAATGTATTCCTTCTTATTACACTCGAAAATGGTATTATTGGCGTAGGAGCTGCGAATCCAGACAAAGAAGTTGTTGGAGAAACACCTGAACAAACGCTACAAAACTGCCTCTCAGATTATTGCCAGTCGTTTATAGGTAAAGATATTCGCTATTTCAGAGAAATAATTCAAGACATACGAACTACTTTTCCAAATAATCCTGGAACACAAGCAGTTTGGGATATTGCACTCCATGATGCTTTTGCCAAATACTTAAAAATTCCTTTAGTAGATGTTTATGGTCGACATATTAAAACATTACCCACTTCTGTCACTATCGGAATTATGGATGTAACTGATACTTTAAAAGAAGCTAAAGAATATGAAACGTTAGGATTTAATGTTCTAAAAGTAAAAACCGGACAAGCAGTTGATATTGATATAGAACGAGTATTGAAATTACATGAAAAATTTAAAAATTTAACCCTTAGAGTAGATGCTAACCAAGGATATTCTAGAGAGGAATTGCTAAAATTTACTCAAGCAACTAAAAAAATTAACCTACAACTAATAGAACAACCCATACCAGTAGGGAAAGAAAATGAATTGGTTCAAGTTGATGAAAAAATTCGGCAACTATTAGTAGCTGATGAAAGTCTTAAAAATAGTGCCAGCGCAATACGATTTGCCGCTTCACCTCAACTTTTTGGTATCTATAATATCAAATTAATGAAGTGTGGCGGACTTTTAGGCGCATTTGAGATTGCCACCATTGCCAAAGCTGCTAATATCAATCTTTTTTGGGGATGTAACGATGAAAGTATCGTAAGTATTACCGCTGCATTACATGCCGCGTTTGCCTGCCCAAACACGAAATACCTAGATTTAGACGGTAGTTTTGATTTGGCTGAAGACTTAGTAAATGGTGGCTTTATTCTAAAAAATGGGATGCTCAGCATCCATGAAAAACCCGGATTAGGCTTTGAACTTAATTAAACATATAAACGATGAAAAAAATATTTTTATTACAATTTATTTTACTGACTTCAACTTTCGCAATATCTCAATCAAACATTGAGTCATACTTGTCAGTTCCATTTCCTTCAAACCTCACTGGTTCAACCAACGGCAATACCATTGCATGGGTGTTTAATAATAAAGGAGAGCGTAACATTTTTTTAGCAAGTGCTCCTTTATATAGTGCAAAACAAATTACAGCTTATAAAGGTGATGACGGTATTGATATCAATAGTCTAAATTTTACCTCAGATGGAAACATTCTTGCATTTATAAAAGGGAATACAAATAACAGCCGTGGTGAGGCTGCTAATCCTGCTTTGTTGCAAGCTTCTACCGAAAGAAATTTATTTATCATTGATAAAGATGGAAAAAACCTTCGTAAAATTGGGCCAGGATCTTATCCTAAATTTTCTCCAGATGGAAAAAAAATTGCTTATTTAAATGGAGGTCAGGTTTGGTTAGCTGTTCTTGCTGATTCTATTTTGAAACCTGAAAAACTTTTCCAATCAAGAGGAAATCAATCACAAATCCGTTGGTCGCCAGATGGAAATAAAATTGTTTTTACAAGTAGTAGAGGTGATCATTCCTTTATTGGAATTTATAACTTTACAACGAAGGCAATTCATTTTATTGACCCTTCTATTGATTTGGATGATGAACCAGCATGGAGTTTGGATGGACAACAATTGGTTTTCAGAAGAAGCCCATCAGTAAAAAATAGCTTGCCATTTACACCTAAAAGAGAAGGATTTCCTTGGTCAATCAGATTATATAATGTAACAACTGGAATAACTAAAGAAGTTTGGAAAGCAGATATAGGAAAAGGCAGTGTTTCAACCAATGAAATTCCTGTAGTTGATAACCAACTGTTATGGGCAGCAGAAAATCATATCATTTTTCCGTGGGAAAAAAATGGATGGCAACAGTTATACGCTTTGAATCTTGCCTCAGGTAAAATAAAAAATGTAACTCCTGGCGAAGGTGAAGTAGAAAATGTAACCCTAAGTAAAAATTTAGAAACCATATATTATACCACTAATATTGGAGATATTAACAGACGACATATCTGGAAAGCAGCTATAAAAACAGGCACTTCTGTTCAACTTTCAAAAACAAAAAATTCGGAATGGTCTCCAGTAGAAACTGATAAGAATATTGTTATTTTACATGCATCTGCACAAACACCTGCTTGGCCTGCATTGCTTTCAACCAACGGAACGGTAAATGATTTAGCTAAAGAATATTTTCCTACTTCTTTTCCACAATCGACCATGGTAACTCCACAAGCTATTATGATTACAGCAACTGATGGAATGAAAATACCTGCACAGATTTTTTTACCAGCCAGTCACAAACCAGGAGAAAAACATCCTGCCCTTATCTTTACCCATGGTGGTTCTCGCAGACAAATGTTACTGGGTTTTCATTACAGTTCTTATTATTCCAACGCCTACGCACTCAATCAATATTTTGCCAATAAAGGCTATGTGGTTATTTCATTAAACTACCGAAGTGGAATTGGATATGGAATGGAATTTAGAGAAGCCTTAAACTATGGAGCTCAAGGAGCAAGTGAATATTATGATTTGGCTGGAGCAGGATTGTATTTAAAAAACAGAGATGATGTTGATGGAAGTAAAATTGCCTTATGGGGTGGGAGTTATGGTGGTTACTTAACCGCACACGGACTTGCTCGCGCCTCCGATTTATTTGCCTGCGGTGTAGATATCCACGGTGTGCATGACTGGAATGAAGGCATTCGCAATTTTGTAAGTAGCTATAGTGCTGAAAAGTTAAAAGCCTTTGCAGAATTAGCATTTCAATCTTCTCCCGAATATTATATTGATGGTTGGAAATCGCCCGTTCTATTTATTCATGGAGATGATGACAGAAATGTGAATTTTACCGAAACTGTTAGACTTGCCGAGTTGCTTCGAGAACGAAATGTATATTTTGAACAACTCATTTTTCCAGATGAGGTACATAGCTTTTTATTACATAAACATTGGGTAAAAGCCTATGAAGCAACCTTTGACTTTATTGACAGACAATTCAATAAAAAGTAATATTCTAAATTATGAAGAAAAATTTATATTCTTATTTACTGGCTTTCATTTTAGTTTTGTGTTTTACAACAATTCAAGCACAATCTTATAAACTATATACCAAAACCTCAGCCATGATACCCATGCGTGATGGGGTAAAATTATACACCACCATATTTACTCCAATCGGTATTAAAGATAAATTACCTATCATCATGCAACGCACACCTTATGGAGCCATGGAAAAAGATACTGTTGATATGACTGCAATTCCTTACAATAGCAAATTAGCAGAAGATGGATACATTTTTGTTTTTCAGGATATAAGAGGCAAATTTAAAAGTGAAGGTAAAATGGAGATGAACAAACCGCTCTATCATCTTACCAATCCTGAAGCTACCGATGAAAGTACCGATTGCCATGATACAACAGACTGGTTAGTAAAAAATGTGCCCAACAACAATGGCAAAGCAGGTATTCGTGGAATTTCCTACCCTGGGTGGACAGCCTTGGTAGCGGTAGTTGACCCCCACCCTGCCTTAAAGGCATCATCTGAGCAAGCTTCGCCTGCCGATATGTATTTGGGTGATGATTTTCATCATAATGGAGCATTTCGTTTAAGTTATGGGTTGGAATACGCCTATCTTTTTGAAAACGATCCCACTAAAAATAGTGATTTTCCTTTCCCTCAATTCGATTTATACGACTGGTATTTAAACCTCGGCCCCCTTAAAAATGTGAATGAAAAATATCTGCATCATCGTTTGCCAACCTGGGAACGATTCATTAACCACCCTGATTATGATGCATTATGGAAGGAGCAGTCCGCATTTACGTATATGAGCGAACCCGAAATTCCAATTCTACATGTGGGAGGCTATTACGACCAAGAAGATTTGAATGGCCCTCAAGCTTTGTACCTTCATATGGAAAAAAAAGATAAACACAATCGCAACTATTTATTAATGGGACCCTGGAATCACGGTGGTTGGGGAAGAATGGATGGTAACAGTTTAGGTGAAATTAATTTTGGAAGTAAAACGGCCATTCACTTCCGTGAAAAGGAAAAAAAATGGTTTGATTTTTGGCTGAAAGATATAGGAGATGGAAAATTTGAAGAAGCACATTTTTTTCAAACTGGCTCCAACCAATGGAAAAGTTACAGTAGCTGGCCTCCAAAAGATACAGAGATAAAAAAATTATATGCAGGGCCTAATAATACCAATTCTTTTATTGAACCAACTAGCACTAATAGTTTTGTTAGTTATATAAGTGATCCTGCGCGTCCTATACCTTATCGTACATTACCCATTGAAGCCACCTATGGAAAAGGTAGTAGATGGAGAACTTGGCAGGTAGAAGACCAACGTTTTGTTTATACCCGTCCAGATGTTGTTAGTTTTACGGGGGAAGTCTTGACGGAAGATGTGACGGTAACTGGCAATATTATTGCCCGATTATTTGCTAGTACATCTGGCACTGATTCAGACTGGGTGGTAAAACTTATTGATGTGTATCCTAATTTTGATGAAGAGAATATCTTGATGAGCAATTACCAGTTTCCTGTGGCTATGGAAGTATTTCGAGGGCGTTACAGAGAAAGTTTTGAAAATCCTAAAGCATTGACACCAAACAAACCTGAAGAATATGTAATTGATTTGCATAATATTGATCATACCTTTAAAAAAGGCCATCGGATTATGATTCAAGTTCAAAGCAGTTGGTTTCCTGTTATTGACAGAAATCCGCAAAAGTTTGTACCCAGTATTTTTGAAGCCAATGAAGAAGATTTTATCAAAGCTGAGCAACGAATATACTTCTCTGCTAAGTACCCAACACATATTGAATTACCAATAAAAAGCAAAAAAGATTAAACCTATTAGAAATAATCATTAAATAATAAACTTAAACTCAATGAAAAAATTAAAAATAATAGTGTTATTTATGTTAATCATCATCCAATCTATGCCATTGTTAGCACAAGAAGATGAAGACGATGTGAAAGAAGTAGTAACAGCAAAAAAAGAATACAATGAACAAGCAAAAAAGTTATTGAAGCATAAAAAAGTAATTGAAGCATTCAATATTATTCAGGCACAAGATAACGAAACCATTGACGATTTGATAGAGTTGACCGAAATACTTGCCTCTCCCTTCAAAGAAGAAAAAAGAGCTTTACGCTTCAAAGAGATGCTTGAAGCAGCTGGTGCAGACAAGGTTTGGATTGATGAAGAAGGAAATGTATTGGCATTAAGAAAAGGTACAACTAGTGAAAAACTAATAGGACTCGATGCTCATTTGGATGTAGTTTTTCCTGAAGGCACTAACGTAACCGTAAAAAAAGTTGGTGATACCCTTAAAGCTCCTGGTATTGGCGATGACACTAGAGGTCTTGCAATGGTATTAAGCGTTTTAAAGGCTTTCAACAAAAGCAACATCAAAACTAAAAACGATGTATTATTTGTAGGCACAGTAGGAGAAGAAGGATTAGGAGATTTAAGAGGTATGAAATATATCTTTAACCAGTCTAACCTTAAAATTGACTCGTGGATTTCTATTGATGGTGGCGACTTGGGAAGAATCAACAATGCTGCATTAGGCTCTGTTAGATACAAAATAATGATAAAAGGTAAAGGAGGGCACTCTTGGGGTGCATTTGGATTGGCAAACCCACACCATGCCATAGGAAAAGCAATTGATTATTTTGCTACTGAAGCTACAAAATATACAGCTTCAGGTCCAAAAACCAGTTTTAACATTGGAAGGATTGGTGGTGGAACCTCAATTAATGCTATTCCTTTTGAATCATGGATGGAGGTTGATATGCGTTCGGTTTCACCAAAAAGTTTAGTCGAAATTGAAGAAATATTTAAACAAACTGTCACAGCTGCAATAAAAGATTACAACGAAGAAAATATAAAAGGCCAAGTAATTTTAGAACTTAATAAGATTGGAGAAAGACCCTCAGGAGAATCACCAAGTGATTTACCTCTTGTTCAAAAAGCAATTGCGGCTACAACAGCAATTGGTGGTGAACCAAAATTAACCATAGGTTCTACCAATGCAAGCATTCCTATCTCAAAAAATATACCAGCCATTTGTATTGGCAGAGGAGGTAATGCAGGTGGTGCACACTCGTTACACGAGTGGTTTGTAAATGAAAAGAGTGCCGAATCTATTAAGTTGGCTTTTCTTATTTTGCTTTCTGAAGCTGAATTATCAACGAATTAAAACCAACAAATATGAAATTAAGATTAGTTTTAGCCTTTGTCTCCTTTTTAGCTTTCAATACAATTCATGGACAAACTTTTCCTGATGAAACTTGGGAATACAATATTGATAAAGAAAGTAAAGATTGGGACTATGATGCTCTAAAAGTTTTTAACAACTATATTATTGATAGCACTAAGTTAACAGGATTGGTGATTATACATAAGGGTAAAATTGTATTTGAATATGGTGATATCGTTGAAAACAGCTATATAGCATCGTGCAGAAAAAGTATTTTATCTATACTATACGGAAAATATGTTGAAGATAAAACCATCGATTTAAATAAAACCATCAAACAACTTGGTATCGATGATGTGGATGGTATTCTGCCAGAAGAAGAAAAAGCAACAGTTCAAGAAATTATCTCGGCAAGGTCTGGGGTTTACCATAAAGAAGGCTATCCTGGTGGTATGCAACAATATGCACCTGAAAGAGGCAGCGTAAAACATGGTTCTTATTGGCTATATAGTAATTGGGACTTTAATGTGGCAGGCTATATCTTCGAAAAGGAAACAGGCAAAAACATTTATGATGAAGTAGAGGTTCAATTGGCAAAACCATTAAATATGCAAGATTGGGACAGAGGCCTGCAAAAAAAAGAAGGCGACACCACTATCTCAAAATATTTGGCATACCCTATATGGTTTTCTACAAGAGATATGGCAAGAATTGGAGTATTGATGCTTCATAATGGTAATTGGAATGGTAATCAAATTATCTCTAAAAACTGGGTACAAGAAATGATAAAAGAGCGCACCAACTATAAGGAGTTGAATACCAACGTGCCAAGTTTTAGAGACTCTGGCATCGATTTTGGTTACGGTTATATGTGGTGGTTGTTTCAAAATGTTAAAGATAAACGCTTTGAAGGCGCCTATTCAGCTCGAGGTGCTATGGGACAGAACATTACTGTTTTCCCTGCAATAGATGTTGTGTTGGCTTTTAAGACAAAAGCAGCATACAGTAGAAGAAATTCAGGTAAGGTTCGCATAGATATATTAAAAAAGATACCTACATTTTATACAGGTTCAGTCCATAACATAACAGTCAAATAATGAAAATGAGATTTTTTTTAGCTTTACTTTTAGTTAGTTTTGCACAACTATCGTTTGCGCAACTGACCACCGATGAAATTTCCAAGATTGATGATCTTTTCAAATCATGGAAACAGCCTAACCACCCAGGTGGTTCAGTAGGTATCATGAAAAACGGTGAATTAGTCTACTCTAAAGCCTTTGGTTTGGCAAGTTTAGACTATCAAATACCAAATGAAACTTCAACTTTATACAATGCAGCTTCAGTATCAAAACAGTTTACGGCACTTGGGATTGTATTGTTAAGCCTTCAAGGAAAAATAGACATTGATGCCAATATTAATACCTATCTTCCTACGATGCCACAGTTCAAATATCCTATAACCACAAGGCAAATGCTCCACCATACAAGTGGATTGAGAAGTTTACACGCTGTATTGGGTTTAGCTGGCTGGCGAGAAGTCGACCTTAGAACCAACGAAGACCTTTATCGTTATATGGAAAAACAGGTTGATTTGAATTTTAAACCAAATGACGAATACCTTTATTGTAATACAGGTTATATGTTTATGGCAAAAATTATTGAGAATGTTACAGGAGAAAAATTTACTACTTGGATAAAAAACAATGTTTTCAACCCATTAGGAATGAAAGAAACTTATGTGGAAGACCATCTAAAAAGGGTGGTGCCTAACAATGCTACCTCCTACGATGCTACTAAAGGATCTTATGATAGAGCCACAGAGTTTTGGGGATATGTGGGTTCAGGTAATATGCACACCTCTACTGCCGATATGCTAACCTACCTTTCCAATTACAGCCACCCAAAAGAAGGTTGGGAAGAAGCATTTAAAATGATGCAAACTTTAGATAATTTTAATAATGGCACACCAAACAAATATGCATTTGGAATAAATATCGATAGCCTTAATGGTCACAGGAGAATTCAGCATGGGGGTTCTATTGGTGGTTTCAGAGCGCAGGCAACTGCTTACCCAAACGCTGATGTTCATATTGCAATATTGACAAACTTTTCGAACTCCAATCCAGGGAAAATTTCCAATGAGATAACTGATATTTTACTGCCTGCCAAAAAAGAAAGTATCACAAAGGTTTCTAAAAAATCGAAGTTAACAAAGATATATAAAATAAAAGCTGAGGCATTAAGCTCTTTTGAAGGTCATTATTGGTCTAGCAAAAATTTTATTGGCACAACATTAAAAGTACTCCAAGACACGCTCAGCGTATTAAACGATTCTGGAAAAACACTCAAACTTTTACCTGTTTCAGCTTCAATCTTTAAAACCAATAATGACAATCTTTACTCCTTCAATCAAATTGACAATAAAGCTTTAGAGTTAACCTTTACCACATTCAAAAAAGACACGATAGTATTTCAGAAGTACAACAATACGCCTCCAACTATCAGTGATTTAGAAGAGTATGTAGGTCGATTTTATAGCGACGAGTTAGAAACTTTTTATGATATTTACTTAAAAGCTGAAACCCTTTATAGTCATCACCCTCGTCACGGAGATTTTAAAATAGAATGGATTAAAAAAGATGTGTTAAAAGGTGAATACCCATTCAGTTTTATTGAGATTGAAAGAGACAACCAAAATAAAATAAAAGGATTAAAAGTAACCAATGGCCGAGTAGTAAATGCTTGGTTTAAAAAAATAAATTTACCATGAAAAAATTAACATTAATAGTTTTGAGTATTGTAGCTCTATTTAGTTCTTGCAAAAAAGAACAACACTTTGAAATAGTTATTAAAGGTGGTTTGGTCAATACTGGTGAAGGAGCCCCTTCTGTGAATACTGATATCGGAATTAATGCAGATACCATTTCGTATATAGGTGATATCAATGTAAAAAATGCAGATAAGGTTATTGAAGCAAATGGTTTGGTGGTTGCACCTGGATTTATAGATATGCATACACATTTAGACCCCATTTTTAAATATCCTGATGCTAAAAGTCATGTTACTCAAGGAGTTACTCTAGCTTTAGGAGGTCCTGATGGTGGTGATTTTTGGCCTTTTGGAACTTATTTAGATTCATTGAGTAAACAACCGTTAGGAATGAATGTAGCATTTTTGGTTGGGCATAATGAAATACGAAATCAAGTCATGAAAATGGACAACCGTGAACCTACAGCAGAAGAGCTTGATAAAATGAAAAGCATGGTAGAACAAGCAATGAAAGAAGGTGCATTTGGAATTTCAACTGGATTAAAATATTTGCCTGGTGCTTTTTCAAAAGTAGATGAAGTTATTGAATTATCTAAATCTGCTAGTAAATACGGCGGAATATATACTTCTCACTTACGTGAAGAAGGGTTAGGATTGATTGAAGGCGTAGCAGAGGCCATAAAAATTGGTGAAGATGCCAAAATACCAATTATTCTTACACATCATAAAGTAGTTGGGCAACCTATGTGGGGTTCTAGCGTAAAAACATTAGCCATGGTTGATTCAGCAAGAGCCAAAGGTATTGATGTAATGATAGACCAATACCCTTATACTGCTAGTTATACTGGAATTTCTGTTCTTATACCTTCATGGTCAAGAGCTGGAGGACAAAATAAATTTATTGAAAGAACAAACGACAAAAAACTAAAAGACAGTATATTAAAGGGTATTGAATTTAATCTTCTAAATGATAGAGGTGGTGGAGATTTGGAAAGAGTTCAATTGGCTAGTACACCTTGGGATAAAACCTTAACAGGTAAAACCCTTAAATATTGGGCAGAGAGTGAAGGCATGGAGCCAACTATAAAAAACGGTGCAATTTTAGTGCTAAAAGCACAGATTAATGGTGGTGGTAGTGCCATCTATCATATCATTGATGAAAATGACTTGCAAAGAATACTTAAGTATCCTTTTACAATGATTGGTTCAGACGGTAGACTTTCTGCTCCTGGCAGCTCATGGCCACATCCTAGGGCATACGGATCGTTTCCAAGAGTATTAGGCCACTATGTTAGAGAATTAAAGGTCATTGATCTACCAACAGCAATTAAAAAGATGACTTCTATGTCGGCAGATAGACTTCATTTACCAAAAAGAGGCAGACTAAAAGTTGGTAATTATGCAGATATTACCATTTTTAACCCAAAAACCATAATAGATAAAGCTACTTTCTTAGAGCCTCATCAATATTCAGAAGGAATTGAATATGTACTTGTTAATGGAGTTATAACTATTGATAAAGGCTTATTTACAGAAAATAGAGGAGGTAAAGTATTATATGGTTCTGCTAAAAAATAACTTTTTATTTCAAAGTTAAAAAAAGAAAAAAAAGTTACTTTTATATAAATCAAAATTATGAATTATATGTACCAAAAACCAATGCTTAAAGAAGGTAGTTTAAAAGATCAAGTTATTGTTGTTACAGGCGGTGGAAGCGGTTTAGGAAAGGCAATGACCACTTATTTTTTAGAACTTGGGGCTCACGTTGTTATAACCTCCAGAAATATTGAAAAATTAAATAAAGTAAAAATAGCATTAGAAGAAAAAACTGGAGGAAAAGTTTTAGCCGTGCAATGTGATGTAAGAAATTATACAGAAGTTGAAGCTGTTTTAGAAGCAACTTTAAAAGAATTTGGAAAAGTTGACGGACTTTTAAACAACGCCGCAGGAAATTTTATAAGTCCAACCGAACGATTATCTGCCAATGCTTTTGATACCGTTATTGATATTGTTTTAAAAGGAAGTAAGAATTGTACATTGGCATTTGGAAAACATTGGATTGATATAAAACAACCAAAATCTACCATATTAAATATAGTTACTACTTATGCCTGGACAGGTTCCGCTTATGTTGTTCCTTCTGCAACTGCAAAAGCTGGGGTTTTAGCGATGACTCGTTCTTTAGCCGTTGAATGGGCGAAATATGGAATTCGTTCCAATGCCATTGCTCCTGGTCCATTTCCTACTGAAGGTGCTTGGGATAGATTATTACCGGGTGATTTGAAAGATAAATTTGACATGAAAAAGAAAGTTCCGGTTGGCCGAGTTGGCGAACATCAAGAATTGGCAAATTTGGCCGCTTATTTAATGAGTGATTTTTCGGCATATATAAATGGAGAAGTAATCACTATTGATGGTGGAGAATGGCTAAAAGGTGCTGGTGAATTTAATATGTTGGAAGATGTTCCTAAAGAAATGTGGGATATGTTGGAAGCCATGATTAGAAGTAAGAAGAAGTAATTGTTGGTTGTTGGTTGTTGGTTGTTGGTTGTTGGTTTTGAGCTTTAAGCTTTAAGCTTTAAGCTTTAAGCTTTAAGCAAAATTAAATAGTTTTCTAATTAAACAGTTAAACCATTTGAACTTTTGCCTATTGGCTATTTGCCTATTGCCTATTGCCTAATTTCAAA
>Ga0209231_1000621_pt1 | contig 18161 bp, 17 predicted proteins | sample Deesub45470m_DNA_FD_188086 | JGI IMG/M metagenome (GOLD analysis project Ga0209231, IMG submission 188086) | Deep subsurface microbial communities from North Pacific Ocean - 450_OLKR46/470m Metagenome (SPAdes) (version 2) | ecosystem: Environmental > Terrestrial > Deep subsurface > Unclassified ... | reverse complement strand
TGAATTAACCTTTGGATGTTTTTTCAATGCTAATGCAGCAGCTTTTATCACAAAATCGTTGAAAGATATTTTTGCCGCAGCAATTTCGTTAATAGCTTTTCTGGCTTCAATGGTTTTATCCATATCCATTTCTATGGTTAAATAGAAATGCGGTGCAGAAAATTTACTTTCGCCTAATCTGCGTGCAATGGTTTTGCGCATTTGAGAAACCGGTTCTTCGGTATATTTTTCAACTCCAACAAATGAAGCAGCTGACGTGCCACCTTGATAATTTTCAACATCAGACTTAATAATTCTTCCGCCATCTCCACTTCCTTTTATTAAAGATAAGTTGATGTTTCTATCTTCAGCAATTTTTTTAGCTAGGGGAGAAGCAATAATTCTACTTCCTGTAGTTGTATTGTTTTGTGTTTTAGTAGAAGTAGTGCCAGTTGTTTTTGTTTCCTCTTTTGGTTGTGATTTAGCTTCTTCAGCTTGTTTTGGTTTTTCTTCCGTTTTATTAGCACCTGCTTTTTCTGCTTTTATTAAGGTTTCAAAATCAGCACCTTTCTCTCCAATAATTGCTAAAATAGCATCTACAGGAGCAGAGCCACCTTCTTCAATACCAATATGTAATAAAACACCATCTTCAAAAGATTCGAATTCCATGGTAGCTTTATCCGTTTCTATTTCTGCTAATAAATCTCCTGAAGCTACTTTGTCTCCCACTTTTTTATGCCATTTTGCAACAACACCTTCTGTCATGGTATCGCTTAGTTTAGGCATTTTTACCACCGTAGCATTAATTCCTGAGGTATCTATTTTAGCCGGTGAAGCTTCTTTTTTAGTTGCTGTTTTTTCTTCTTTTTCAGCAGGTGGAGTAGTTTCTGTTGCTTTTTCTCCTCCTTCCTCTTTTAATAAAGCGGAATAATCTTCGCCTTTTTCTCCAAAAATAGCAAGAATAGTATCTACAGGAGCAGCACCTTTTTCTTCAACACCAATATATAATAACGTACCATCAACAAAAGATTCGAATTCCATGGTAGCTTTATCTGTTTCAATTTCAGCTAATAAGTCACCTTCTTTAACCGTATCACCAACTTTTTTGTGCCATTTTGCAACAACACCTTCTGTCATGGTATCACTTAATTTGGGCATTCTAACTATTTCAGCCATATTCTGTATCGTTTATTGCTCACTAAATAGAGCTTGGTTTTTAATTTTATTTTTAATTAATGGGCTAACTAATCTTTAATAAACGGGTAGTTTGGTTCAGCATAAATTTCTTCATACATATCTTCCGGCTCCGGAAATGGAGATTCTTCTGCAAACTTAATCGCATCAATAATCTCTTGTTTCACTTTTTCATGTATCGCTTCAATTTGCTTATCGGTAGCGTATTTGTTCTTTTTTATTACTTGCAGCACTTTTTCAATAGGGTCGTTGCTAATATATTGTTCTTCCTCTTGTTTCGTTCTGTATTTTCTAGGGTCAGACATAGAGTGTCCTTTATATCTGTACGTTTCCATTTCTAACAAATAAGGTCCTTTTCCGTCTCTACAATGTTTAGCCGCTTTTTCAATAGCATGATGTACTGCTTCAACGTCCATTCCGTTAACAGCCTCACTGGGCATTTCGTAACTCAAACCAATTTTATGTAATTCAGTAACGTTAGATGTTCTTTCTACAGAAGTTCCCATCGCATATTTATTGTTTTCAATGATGAAGATAACAGGTAATTTCCAAACCATCGCCATATTAAAAGCTTCGTGCAACGCTCCTTGTCTGATGGCTCCATCACCCATAGAACACATGGTGATGTTGTCATTTCCTTTGTACTTATCAGCAAAAGCTAACCCTGCTCCTAAAGGAATTTGACCACCAACAATTCCGTGTCCACCAAAAACTTTTCTACTTACATCAAACATGTGCATAGATCCACCTTTACCTTTAGACAATCCTGTTTTTTTACCGTAAAGCTCTGCCATCAAGTATTTAATTTCAGTTCCCTTACCAATAGGGTGGGCATGACATCTATATGCAGTTATCATGTTGTCTTCAGGACGAGTTGCAGAAACAGCTCCGGCAACAACCGCTTCCTGTCCTATATATAAATGAAGAAATCCTCCGAATACTCGTTGAATGTACAGTTGACTAAGTTTTTCTTCAAACTTACGCATCAGGTACATAGACTCATACCACTTAAGGTATTGTTCTTTCGAGAATGTTGATTTTTTTGCCATAGTGTTTATTTTAGTGATGCAAATTTATAAATATACCTTTTAAAAAAAGCTTTTTTTGAAGGAATTCCTTTTTTATTCCTTTTTATCACCAAATAATGGATGCTTTTAATTTTATAATCTCCTGATTTGTTTACGGATAAACTTGTCGTTAAAAAATAGTTGGCGTTTTTTGAGATGGAATTGAAATATTAATCGTAATATTGCGATATAAAATTATTACAACCATGGGAACAACAAAAACAGAAGCTTATACAGCAGCTCAATTAGAAATTGCTCAATTGTTTAAAGCAATAGGTCATCCGGCAAGGATAGCCATTTTAGAATATTTAATACAACGAAAGACATGTGTTTGTGGTGAAGTAGTAGATGAGTTGAATTTATCTCAATCTACCATTTCGCAACACTTAAAAGCACTAAAGGAAGCTCAGATAATCAAAGGCGAAATTGAAGGAGCAAAAACGTGTTATTGTGTAAACGAAGAAAAAATAAAATTAATTCAAAACATTATTAATCAATATATTATTAATCTATCAGCAACAACATGCTGTTAAAAAAATTATAACGATATGAAAACATCAGAAGACATAAAAAAAATGGTAGCTGACAAGTACAGCGAAATTGCTCACCAATCTCAAACAGAAAATGCTAATTCTTGCTGTGGAGTAGGAGGTTGTGGAACAGTTGATTATGCAGTTTTTGCAGAGGATTATTCTGCTTTAAAAGGATATCAATCGGATGCTGATTTAGGCTTAGGTTGTGGTTTGCCAACGGCTTTTGCTAAAATAAAAACAGGCGATAAAGTGTTAGACTTAGGCTCCGGTGCAGGAAACGATTGTTTTGTTGCCAGAGAAATTGTTGGAGAATTAGGAAAAGTGATAGGGGTTGACATGACAGATGCCATGATAGAAAAAGCTCGTACAAATGCCGATAAATTAGGCTTTAACAATGTGGAATTTAGAAAAGGCGATATTGAAAACTTACCAATAGGAGGCAACAGTATTGATGTGGTGGTTAGCAATTGTGTGTTAAATTTAGTTCCCGATAAAAACAAAGCTTTTCAGGAAACCTTTAGAGTATTAAAACCTGGTGGACATTTTTCTGTTTCGGATGTGGTACTAAAAGGCAACTTACCGGAGGACTTAAAAAATGATGCAGAAATGTATGCCGGTTGCGTTTCCGGAGCTATACAATTGGATGAATATTTAGACATCATTAAAAATGCAGGCTTTAAAAACATTACCGTTCAAAAAGAAAAAAGCATAGTGTTGCCTAAAGAGATTGTTGCTCAGTACTTACCTGAAGAGGCATTAGCGAAGTATTATGACTCTCCTGATTTTGGCATTTACAGTGTAACGGTTTATGCCGAAAAAGCCGAAAGCTGTTGCGATCCGAATTCAAACTGTTGTTAATTTTCTAAAGCTAATTTAATGGGAACTTTTGAGCGTTATTTAACCCTTTGGGTATTGCTTTGTATTGGAGCAGGAATTTTAATTGGTAACTGGTTCGGAACGCACATAGAAGTATTGAGTAGTTGGAACATTTCAACGGTAAATATTCCTGTGGCGATATTGGTTTGGTTAATGATTTACCCAATGATGGTGCAAATAGATTTTTCATCGTTAAAAAATGTAGCATCCAATTGGAAAGGATTAGGACTTACGGTAGTGATTAATTGGTTGATTAAACCATTTACCATGGCCTTTTTTGCGTTTATCTTTTTCTATAAAATTTACGAAGCGTACATTACTCCCGAAGATGCTGAACAATACTTAGCAGGAGCTATTCTGTTAGGGGCAGCACCTTGTACAGCTATGGTTTTTGTGTGGTCTTACCTTACCAAAGGAGATGCTAATTATACCTTAATACAAGTGTCGGTAAACGATATTATTTTGTTGTTTGCCTTTGTTCCCATTGTAGGCTTTTTGTTTTACTTTTTCGATATTTCTATATTTGCAAGTAGCTCATCATCAGCGGAAATCATCATTCCATATCAAGCTTTAATTACCTCTGTTGTGGTGTTTGTGGTGTTGCCCTTATTTTTCGGATATCTATCCAACAAATACCTGATAAAAACAAAAGGAGAGACTTGGTTTAAAGAACGATTTTTAGCGAAACTTAAACCTGTTTCTATCGCAGCATTGCTAATTACTTTAGTACTGTTATTTGCTTTTCAAGGAGGGAAAATAGTCAACGAACCACAAAATATATTGTTGATAGCCATTCCATTAACCTTACAAACCTATTTCATTTTCTTTTTAAGTTGGTTTTTTGGTAGGTTTTTAAAATTGCGACACAACATTTGTGCTCCGGCAGCCATGATAGGAGCCAGCAACTTTTTCGAATTAGCTGTAGCAGTAGCCATTTCTTTATTCGGATTAAATTCCGGAGCCGCACTTACAACCGTTGTTGGCGTGCTAATAGAAGTGCCTGTAATGCTTTCGTTGGTGGCGATTGCTAATAGGTGGAAGTATTGATGTTTGTTTAAAGGTTGGGAGTTATTTAACGTCATTGCGAGAGAGGTACGAACGAAGCAATCTGCTTGATAGAAGTTCTGAGTATCTGAAATTGTGAATGAGATAAACACTTTTGAAAAATTATAAAAGAAATTATATCTACGGCAGAAAAAATAGTGTATTTTTATCCCACTTATGAGATTTGCTGCTGTAGATATAGGTTCTAATGCTGTCCGATTACTTTTTTGCGAAGTATATCCTACAGAAACGTTCCCTCAACTTAAAAAAATATCCTTAGTAAGGTTACCCATTAGGTTAGGGGAGGATGTTTTTACTAACGGATCAATTTCTCCTATCAACGCTAAAAAATTACTCAAAACCTTAATTGCTTTTAAACATTTAACAGAAGTTTATGGCGTGTTAGATTTTGAGATTTGTGCTACCTCTGCCATGCGAGAGGCTACCAATGGAAAAGAGATTGCTCTTCACATTAAACATGAAACCGATTTAGACATCCACATCATTGAGGGGAACATGGAGGCCGATATTATTTTTGAAACGCACGTTGCCGAAAAAATAGATCAGAATGGTACGTACCTTTATATGGATGTTGGAGGAGGAAGTACGGAGCTAACTTTATTCAGTAAAGGGCAAAAAATTACTTCTTATTCTTTTAGAATAGGAACCATTCGGTTGAAAAACGATATGGTAAAAAAATCTACCTGGTTGGAAATGAAAAGTTGGGTAGAGGAGTTGAGAGATAACTATACGATAGACATGATTATCGGAACCGGAGGGAACATCAATTCTATTTACACCTTGTGCGGGTTAAGCAATTATAAGGTCTTGAAATATGCTAAACTTAAGCAGATGGATGAATTTTTAAATGAGCACACACTTGAAGAAAGAAAACTAAAGTTAGGGCTACGTCCCGATAGGGCCGATGTGATTACACATGCCTCTAAAATATACCTTACGGTAATGAAAAAAGCGGGAGTAAAAGACATGTTTGTGCCGAAAGTAGGGTTGGCAGATGGTATAATTAATCAATTATACATCAAACATCTTGAAAAATTAGGCCGTTAACCCCATTTTAATCTACACTAAATTAGTACGATATAAAACAAAGCAGCTTTTGCATTATTTTTTTCATATAATTGTTTCGTAAAGTAAAAAGTAGTGCTATATTTGCACCTCCAAAAAAGAAACGTTTTTTTTGACACCAAACGGGGTGTAGCGTAGCCCGGTTATCGCGCCTGCTTTGGGAGCAGGAGGTCGCAGGTTCGAATCCTGCCACCCCGACTAAAAAAGGCTTAAGTGCCTTTTTTAATTTATGGAAAGGTCGCGTAGCTCAGCTGGATAGAGCATCTGCCTTCTAAGCAGACGGTCAAAGGTTCGAATCCTTTCGCGATCACAAGCTAATAAAAACCTAATAACTTTCATGTTGTTAGGTTTTTTTGTTTTGAGGAAAAAGGGTATTTATAAATATTTAAATAACACAATAGCCACTATTATCATTCCTAGGGCTATTAGTATGAGAAAAATGTAGGTTCTGCGTTGTTTCCACAATAATATTTGGTTAAATTTAGTCCATATGTAACTCCATAATCTCATAAGCACTAATTTACGCAAATAAAATGAGCTTGCAAAAATCTTTTTGTAATTTTCGGAGTGTGAGTTATAAATTTCTTAACATAATAGCTAACCGATAAAATCTAAACATTAGCAGCAAAACGCTTTAATTCAATAAGAAATTCATCAAAGTCTTTCAACAAGGATAATTACCGCTCCATCTTTCCACCATTTTCCTGTTAATAATTTTTCCTTCGTCAATTACGATAACTTGATAGACATACCGCGTTCCGCAGCTTAAATAACTGTAGAATATTTCATAGGTGCCTTGTTCGATTTTTTTAACTGAAACTATTTCTTTTAAATCCTCCGCATCCGGTTGAATGATTTTTTTTCCTGGCGCAGGCATGCTATAACTGTTATTGCGAACAATATTCTCTGTAAAGATAAGCTGATAAACAATTGCCGCCTCACTTATTGTCATTCCCGATTTTGAAAACCTATCTGCCATTCGTTCGCCAAATTCATAAAACCCTTTCACATTCTCCTGCGTGTCCTTTTTATTACGCGAGAGAGGATATTGTTGAATAGCTCTTTCTCTGGGTTTGAGTTTTAAAATAATTTCAGGATTTTTCCATTCCTCCTGGATGTAAGGAACAGTAAAAGAAAGATAAAGCAAGGAAACCAACAGTAGCAAGAACTTGTTCATGTTTAATGTTTTTATCATCAGGACAAAATTAATGCCGAATTTATTTGATAGGCGAATAAAATTGGGGAATAAAGGTATTTATGCGGGCAAGCGTTTGGGGTGAATGGATAAATGCGTAAAAACAAACAAAAGGGGCTTGTCCTTTTGTTGCGTAGTTTGTATTGTTTTAGCATTTCAAGTGAACTACCACATATTTTTTTTGAGCGATGGCAAAAGAATAAATTTTTTAAAAAAGAAAGGCATGTGCGGCTATTTACACATAATGGCTAATTATAAGGACAAAACGATAACCTTATAAAAAACTAAACTTCCTGAGAATCGAATATTTTTAAATTTATGCAGAATTTCTTGAATACGAGAATTTAAAGAAGCGTTGGAATGTGTGTTCTATTTACCCGACAGGGCGAAACGAAGTGGAGACATAATATTCATTATAATTGACAAAACGAATTAAATACACCAATAAATAAACACTATCGTTTTGTCTTATAATGGCTAATTATAAGGACAAAACGATAACCTTATAAAAACTAAACTTCCTGAGAATTGCGTAATTTTAAATTTGTGTAGAATTATCTTGAATACGAGAATTTAAGAAGCGATGGAATGTGCGTTCTATTTACCCGCCAGGGCGAAACGAAGTGGAGACATAATATTCATTATAATTGACAAAACGAATTAAATACACCAATAAATAAACACTATCGTTTTGTCTTATAATGGATTGCATTATGTTAATATAGCTTAGGTTTTTAAAGAATTAATTCTTTAAAAAGGGCAAAAAAATTAATAAAAAAAATTCATGTAAGGGTTGAAAATTTGCGGTTCACTTAAAGCAAATTTACAACGCTTATATACCGCTTTCTTTTAGCGAAAAATGGGTAAAGCTTTTTCTGCTTTACTTATTTTTTAGCTGCGTGAGGGATAGAAGCGGCATCCTTTCTGTTTTTCACAGAAAGATATAGCGGATAGCCCGACCTTTAGGGCACGCCCAAATCATCTAACTTTGCCTTAATAATCTAACTAAAATAAGTAGAGAGGCTTATTACTGAAAATAAAAAAAAGCCACTGTTCTCAGTGGCTTTAAATGTGACAGGTCCCGGATTCGAACCGGGCACTTCGTCCTGTTGAAGTGGAGTTGTTTCTTTGGGGCATTACACTCGATGTTGCAAAAGTTGCTAACCTGCCGAGAAGTGCAACCTGTCCACCAACCAAAGACCATATCAGTCCTACATGCATTAATAATTTTGATAAAATCAATCTTAGTAATATTATATTGAATAATTCTTTCATATCTAATCGTTTTTTTAAATTTAAAATTAAGTATGACAGTATAACTACCAATATCTCATGAAGATGCCCTGAAGCAAAGAACGCAACTCTATCCAGATCTTAAATATGTTAAAATATATTATTTCTTAAATCGATACTAATAAGACGGTAGTATTGAATTTTGGTTGCCTAAAATTATTAAAAAATAGTGAGTAATTTATTTAATTAAGTATTGTAAAATTCAAAAACTGTCCGTAAGTTTGTCCGTGTCCGTAAAAACGTCCGCAAACAAAATTAAACTATGGCAACTATCAATTTTTATTTAGATAAACCAGACAAAAAAGGTCTTTCTCCTATTCACTTAAGGATTAATTGTAATGGAAAACAGATTAAGAATGCAACTGGAGAAAAAGTAAGAGTAGAAGATTTTGACAAGGACAAACAGCTTGTTAAAGATTCTTTAGATAAGCATATTGAAATTAATCATTATTTAAATTACCTAAAGGATAGGGCTGATGAACTACTAAATCGTTCTTACAAGAAAGCGTTTACTAATAAGGAAATAAAAGATAAGCTTAACGACTTTGTAAATAATTACAAAGAAGATCACAACGTAAACATTGTTAGAGAACAAGTTGAACTGTATGGTAAGCCATTCACTTTTGTAGATTTATTTGCAGGAGCAGGAGGGTTTAGCGAAGGTTTTTTGCAAGCAGAAGTAAATAATAAATTCTTTGATTTTTTAGTTGCTAATGATATTAATGAAAACTGTGAATTAACTCATATTGTAAGATATAATCACCAACTTGGCTTAGATGCTGATTTTCTTTGTCAAGATATTACAGAGCCAGACTTTTTAGATAATTTGTTAAAAAAGATTGATGGTAAAAAAGTTGATGTGGTTTGTGGCGGTCCACCTTGTCAGAGTTTTAGTTTAGCAGGAAAGCGAAAGAAGTTTGATAAAAAAGATGATTTATTTTCTCATTATCTGCAAGTAATTAAGGTACTACAACCTAAATACTTTGTAATGGAGAATGTTAAAGGAATTTTGACTAAAGAGGGGGGTAAAATAAAGGAGTTGATATTAGAAGAAATCAATTCGATAGTAGATATTAAAGAAATTCCAAAGCTTACGGGATTTATTAAAAACTTAAAAAGCTCAAACAAACAAGATGAATTCTTAATTGATTGTTTGATTAAAAGAATTGAGATTGAGCAATTCAGTGAAAAGAAAGCAGAAGAAGCAAAAGAGGTGTTTATCAAAACTGTTGAATCTAAGTTTAGACAATTAACACCAAAAATTGTTGATTATAAAACGAGTAAAACTGACCAACGAATTGGAACAATAAGACATGGTTTTAATTTGTTACAAAGAAATAAAGAATGGGAAGTTTTAAAGCGTAAGATTATACGTGAAAAGGATTTTTGTAACATTGATAACGACTACTTTGTAGAGCATTTCAATAATTTCTTAACTGAATTAGATTCAATAGAAATTATCAAGAAAATAGAAGAAGCTTTTAAAAGATTAAATGTAGCAAAAGAGCATTACAGAGCTTGTAATGATATACTTATTGCTCTACAGATTTATACATTCAGTTTTGATGAAACACTTCAATTCAGTAAGAAGTTTTGTAATAAGAAGCAGTACAAAGAATTGAATGAAATAATAGATGCCATTCGACTTTATAAAATTGAAGCTCCATTTGTTGCCAATGCGTCAAATTATGGAGTTCCTCAAAACAGAGAAAGGGTGTTATTTATTGGGTGCAGAAAAGACCAGAAATTTATTTCTGAAATTCCTGCAACAGTAAAAGAAGAAGAAAAAGTGACTGTTTTTGAGGCTTTACATGATTTGGATTTTGTTGGAAACGATGAAGAAGCTCGCTATTATGAATTAGTTGATATTTCAAAGCAATTTAACGGAACTGCAAAAAAGATGATGAGCCTTTTGAATAAAAGAGCCGTTGAAGGAAAGCCAGATACCAAAAAAGGAAAAACATTTGCTGATTGGAGCAAAGAAGGACGATTGAATGGTCGATTTAAAAATGCGACCAAACCTTTTTATGTGCAAAATACTGAAGCACTAGTAAAAGGGGAAAAGTCTTACGATGTATTACACAACCATAAAACAAGTAAACAAAACAATGATGTTGTAAAACGATTGGATATAATCAGGAAAGAAGGAGATTACAAAAAAGCACAAAACAAATTGAATGCTTGTGGACTATCAACCAATAAAAGAAATTATAATGTTTTAAAACCAGATGGGCAAAGTCCAACTGTTATGACAATTGCAGATGATTACATTCATTACAATGCACCAAGGTCTTTAACTGTTAGAGAAATGGCAAGATTGCAATCGTTTGATGATTCTTTTGTCTTTCAAGGAAAACGTTCAACGGGTGGGAATAATCGAAAAACAGAAGTGCCACAATATACATTAGTGGGAAATGCAGTCCCTCCACTTTTAGCGAGAGCAGTTGCAACCGAAATTTTAAAAAATATTAAATGAGAACTCTAACAACCAACGAAGAAGAAAAACTTAAGGTTTTAACAGAAAATTCGGTTTCAATAGCATTAATAGAACCTACGGAAACAGGTTTGAAGAAGTCCATTATGGATGCGACTGGTTCAGTTAGAAACTATCTTAGAAAGAATAATTTTCATGATTACAGCCTTCAATCACAAGGACCAGAAAACAAAATCATTATTGAAGGTTTAATTTATGAAGAAAACTCGGTTTCAAAATCGAATACTTCTCTATACAGACCAAATACAAAAAGTGGTGACCCAAGAATCTGGTTTTCTGGATTAACAAAACATGCTAATCCTAATGATATATTGGCTTTAATTTGTTTTGACGGTAAAATTCATGTACTTAATTTAACGCAATTACCCGTTAAAAAGTTAATGGATTCCGCATTGATAAACCCGCTAAAAGAATTGGTTCAGGCGATTAATGAAGTTGAAAATGTTATTTCAAATGAATTGCTTTTGATGCTCAGAAAAATTGCAAAAACTCCAATTCCTTCTATGGTAAATGCTGATACTTCTGTTGGTAGAACTTTAGAAACAGCTTTAGGAATTGATATTAATTCATCTAAACAACCTGATTATAAAGGTATCGAATTAAAATCTTACAGAGATAGTAAAGGAAATCGTAAGAATTTATTTGCACAAGTACCGGAATGGAAATTGAGTAAGTTTAAAAGTTCTGCTGAAATTCTAGATGCTTTTGGTTATTGGAGAGAGGACGATTTTAAATTGTACTGTACCGTTTCAGCAATCACTAGAAATTCACAAGGCTTAACATTAAAAGTAGATTCAGATATTAATCAATTGATTGAAAATTCCGATAAACAAGGAGTTGGAGATTTTGTAGTATGGACATTAGATAAATTGCACGAAAGATTGTTAGAAAAACACAAAGAGACTTTTTGGGTAGCTGCTGATACTATGCAAATTGATGGAAGAGAACACTTTCAATACAAACAAGTAGAACATACTAAAAAGCCAATTGTTTCTCAATTTGATATTTTACTAGAACAAGGAGTAATTACTTTAGACCATTTAATTAAAAGAAACTCCAAAGGAAAGGTAGTTGAAAAGGGGCCGATTTTTAAAATCAAACCGAACAGTTTAGACCTATTGTTTCCACCAAGTGATTGTTATGATTTGATGAATTAACTATATAGTGAAAAGAAAGTAGAATAACGATGAAGGTACTTACAAAATCTCGATTTAAACTTGGTCTTGAATGTCCAAATAAACTTTATTACACAAAGAAAAAGGAATATGCAGATACAAAAGTAACTGACACATTTTTAGAAGCATTGGCAGAAGGAGGTTTTCAAGTAGAAGAATTGGCTAGAATGCATTATCCAAATGGTGTTTTAATTGAAGGAAATGATTGGGATTACCAACTTTTATGGGAACAAACACAAGAACTCTTAAAGCAAGAAAATGTAATTATTTATGAGGCAGCATTTTTAATAGATGGCTTGTTTATTAGAACAGATATTCTAGTAAAACAGGGAAATAATATCGAATTAATAGAAGTCAAAGCAAAATCATTTATGCCTGATGATGAATATCTTTTTGTAGGAAAAAGGGGAGGAATGGTAAGTAGCTGGAAACCTTATCTTTTTGACATAGCCTTTCAAAAATATGTTATACAGCTATGTTTTCCTCAGTGGAAAATACAATCATATATAATGATGGCTGATAAATCTAAGAAAGCAAGTGTAAATGGGTTAAACCAACTTTTTAGAATTAGCAGTAAAGGAGAAAATAGAACTGGTATTTTAAAAAAGGTAAGTTCAGTTGAAGAAACAGGCGATTCAGTTTTAGGAAGAAAAAATGTTAAGCAAATTGTTGCTGATATTGAAGCAAACAAATACAAATATCATGATAGCTTAACTTTCATAGAATCCATCAATCTGTTTAAAGAATTTTATCAAAAAGATGAGTATGCCAACTGGAACACTTCTTTTAGTACTTGTAAATCCTGTGAATTTAAAAGTGAAGATGATGAATTAAAATCAGGATTTAAAGAGTGTTTTATCAAACAACATAACTGGACTGAGAGTGATTTTGTAAAACCCAATATATTTGATGTTTATTTCTTTTCTAAAGGAAATAAATTATTTGAAGAAGGAATTTATTTTAAAGATGAACTAACCGAAGATAGTGTAGGGTTAAAGGTTGAAGCAGAGAAGTTAACTACGTCACATAGACAATGGCTTCAAATAGAAAAAGAAGTCAACAATGATGATGAAATATATGTTGATGCAGAAGGATTGAAAGAAGAAATGGACAAATGGACTTTTCCTTTACATTTCATAGATTTTGAAACAAGTGCTGTCGCTTTACCTTTTAATAAAGGTTTAAAACCTTATGAGCAAATAGCGTTTCAGTTTTCTCATCATATTTATTATGAAAATGGTAAAGTTGAGCACGCTAACGAATATATCAATAATAAAGCAGGAGTATTTCCTAATTTTGAATTTTTACGAGCTTTAAAAGAAGCTTTAGAAAAAGATAACGGAACTATCTTTAAATATTCAAATCACGAGAACACAATACTTAATGCAATATATGCTCAATTGCTTGATTCCGATGAAGAAGATAAAGAGGAGTTAATAAAATTTATACATAGTATTTCTCATTCTAAATCGGACAGTGTTGTCAAATGGAAAGGGAATCGAGATATGGTTGATTTATGGGATGTTGAAAAGCGTTACTACTATAATCCCTTAACTAAGGGTTCTAATTCTATTAAAGCAGTTTTACCCGCTTCATTAAGCTCAAGTAAATTTCTTCAAGAAAAATATTCAAAGCCACTTCATCAAATAAATGTATCAAGTAAAAATTTCTCTGAAAATCACGTTTGGTTAGAAATTGAAAATGATATTGTAAAAAGTCCATATAAAATGCTGCCATCCCTGTTTGATGGTTGGAGCGAAGAACAAATTGAAAGTACTTTATCTGAAATAGAGGATATTGCCAATGGTGGAGCAGCATTGACCGCTTATGGTAAGTTACAATATACAGATATGGAGCAAGCTGAAATTGATGAGCTAACTAGTGCATTGCTGAAATACTGTGAGTTAGATACTTTAGCGATGGTTATGATTTATGAACATTTTAGAGAGTTAACAAATTAAGCAAACTTATGGCACAAAACCAGCAAGCAATACCAAGATATAGAGCCATATTAAAAGTGCTTAGAAGATCTGGACAACATTCTTCAAAAGATATTCATCAAGCGTGTATCAATAGTGGTATTGATGCTAAGTATAGAACAATACAGAAAGATTTACAAGATTTAAGAGATGATCCGACAATATTTGGAAGAGAATTAAATATAAAGTCCGACCCAAAAACGAAAAAATGGTATTCAGAAGGTATTCCAAAAGAAATATTTACTCTTTTGGAGTTAGAAGACGGAGAGGTAACCGCATTACTTTTTTATGCTAAAACCATGAATCAGTATTGTGAATATCCACTTTTTAAAGAAATGTCCGAAGCAATCAGAAAAGTAATCGATAGTGCAAATATTTCAGAAAATCTCAAGCAGTTGTTTGAAGCTAAAACACTGCTTGAAACAGAAAAGCATGAACCAATAGAAGGGGTAGAATTAATTCCTGACATTCTACAATCCATCCATCAGCGAAAGAAAATAATTGTAGAATATCAAAGGTTTGATCGGGATAAAATTAAAAAGCACGAGTTTAAACCAGTTCTTTTGAAAGAGGACAAACAGATGTGGTATATTGTAGGTAAAAATGTTAAATATGATAGCTTAATGACTCTTGCACTAGATAGAATAAAATCACTTATTGTTACAGAGCAAATATTTGAACCGATTGAGTTTAATTCAGAAGAACATTTTAAATATTCCTTTGGAATTACAGTTTCGGAAGAAGAACCTATAGATGTGATTATTTCTTTTACCCCAGAACAAGGGAATTATCTTAGAACATTACCTATCCATTCAACTCAGCAAATCATGGTAGATGATGAAAATGAATTTAAAATCCAAGTTAAAGTAATTCCGTCATATGAGTTTTATTCAAAAATTAGAAGTTATGGTGAGCAAGCAAAAATAATTTCACCAGAGAGTTTAATTAATATAATTCAATCATCTTTTTGCCAAGCATTAAGTCGCTATAAATCATAGATATAAAAAAATAATTTTACTTTTTTTTAATGGCGCATATGGGATGCGTCATCTCATAGTTTATTTGTAACGTGAAATAATATTAACGTTTAAAATAAATAAATTATGGCAAAGAAAACTGTACCGGTAAAACCTCATAAAAGGTCAACACCATCTCCAATTCCAAGAAAAAATCCTGATGCTCCTAAACCTGGGCCAAAAACGGTTCCTGTAAAGCCTCATAAGAGAAGTAATCCGAAATAAATGACTTATTTAATTCGGTCGGCTAATTCTTTCGGTCGTGATGTGAAAGGAAATATGTTTAACCTAAAAACTAATTTTTATGAGTAAATATTTACAAAATAGGAATGAAGTTAGTCTTTGCCATAAAGATAATTGCATACATGCTAAAGGAAAAAATGCAGATTTAATCGCATTTGGAGCTTTTACAATGCTTTTACTAATTGGTATTGCTGCTTTAGCAAAAAGCAGTTAACTAAATCTTTAAGTGGGGTAATACCCCACTTAATTTTAAAATAACAAATAACATTAACACTTTAATAAATAATAAAATGTCAAAACCAGATAAAAAATACAAAATATTGGTAGATCAAAAACCTTTTGAGGTTGATGACCAATTTATTACAGGTAGTCAAATTAAAGCCCTTGCGGGTGTTCCTGCAAACTATGGCGTATGGCTTAAAATAAATGGACCTGAAGACGATAAAGAAATTGCTGATAACGAGCAAGTAGATTTAGCACAGCCAGGTAGAGAACATTTCTTTACTGGGTCGAAAACAACAACTGAAGGATAAGCTATGTTTTTACCTGAGTTTGATAGAGAATATTTAATTTCTAAGGAATATCAATTTGAAGAAAAAATTGATACTGGTAGAAACGGATTAATAATTCGGAATTATGAATTGCCAAAAGGTAAGTATAATCAGGATAGGTCTGATTTATTGATAATAATACCTCCGGGATATCCTGACACCAGACCAGATATGTGGTATTTTTTTCCTGCAATTTTATTAACACCGGGAAATAGACCTGCTCGCCAAACTCAAGCTACATTATCTTTTGAAGAAAAAACATGGCAAAGGTGGTCAAGACATTATCCTGCTGACCAATGGAGGTCTGGAATTGATGGAATTCACACTTATTTAAAGAAAATAGATACTGCTTTACACGTTGCTACATGAGATATACCGTTACACTACAAGAAGAACACTACAATCAGTTACGAAAGCATCTGATTAAATCGGATAAGAAAGAACGAGCAGCATTTATCATTTGTGGACGGTCTTTGGTAGATGATAAACAAGATAGTTTTTTATCTCGTGAATTGATTCTGCTCTCGGATGACCAATTACTTACGTCACAACCTTATCAGGTAAGCTGGAATAATGAACACTTTATTAAAGCGTTGAAGCTAGCAGAGAACAAAGAATTTGCAGTAATTTCAATTCACAATCATCCTTCTGGATTTGAGCAATTCTCACAAACGGATGATGAAGGAGAATATCACTTATTTAAGTTAGCTTTTAATCGTAATGGGGGTGAAAGACCTCATGCCAGTTTAATTATGATGCCAAATGGTTCTTTAATTGGGCGTGTATGGAGAAAAAATTTAACACATCATCCAATTTCGATGATTAGGGTAGTAGGTGAGTCATTTAAAATATGGTATCCAAACAGATTGAAGAAATTTGAATCCCCTGAAATTTTCGATAGACAAAAATTAGCATTTGGTTCAGCTTTAGTTCAAGATTTATCTGAAATGAAATGTACTATTGTTGGAGCAGGAGCAACTGGTTCAGCAACAGCAATGTTGTTAACAAGATTAGGAATAGGAGAAATTAACTTAATTGATAAAGATGTAATAGAAAAATCGAATCTTAATAGATTGCATGGGGCAACAATGAAAGATGTTGGAAAAAGTAAAGTCGAAACATTAAAAAAAAACATTGAAGAGATAGGTCTAGGAACTAAAGTAAATGTTGTTGAAGACTGGATATCTTCATCTAAAGGAATTAAATATTTAAAATCAAGCGATATTATTTTCGGATGTACCGATGATAACGCAGGTAGAATTCTATTAAATAGATTTGCGTATTTTTATTTAACTCCCGTTATAGATATAGGATTGGTAATATCAGTAAAAAATGATCCTCCTGAAATTCAGGACTTGCAAGGTAGGATTTCCTATTTATTTCCCGGAAGTGATTGTTTAGTTACAAAAGGAGTTATTAATCCTGATTTAGCTTATGCTGAAAATTTGAAACGAAATGAACCTGAAAATTACAAGAATCTAAAAGAAGAAGCTTATGTAATAGGAGAGGGTAATCCTGCTCCGGCTGTTGTTACTTTTACAACCCAAATAGCAAGCATGGCTGTTAATGAATTTTTGAATAGGATGCAAAATTTTAATACCCTTGGAAAAAAGCCTCATAGAATTCATTTTTTTCATAGAGGAATGGAATTAACACCTGGTAATATAGCTGATAATGACTGTAGGATTTGTGGTAGTAACTCCTATTGGGGAAGGGGAGATATGCAACCGTTTTTAGACATGGTGTTATAATGAAGAAATTATTTTTTATAAATAAAATTATTGATTATTTCCAATGGAAGTTTGGAAAGTTTCAATTTCGAGCAAAATTCGTTTCAGACAATCCAAAACCTGAAGAAATAGAAGACAATATAGTTTATGTTGTGGGAGGTAATGATTATGTAAAATGGGCATATTTAAGATGTCCAGATAATTGTGGTGAAAACATTATGCTGAATCTATCAGAAAATAGAAGCCCTTCATGGACTGTAAAGCGAGATAAAAAAGGAAGAGCTACCGTGTACCCTTCAATTCATAAGTTAGAAGGTTGTAAAAGTCATTTTTGGATTAAAAAGGGAAGATTGATTTGGACATAGATTAATAAAATTTATAATTTTCTATTTAACATAATTGTTAGCAGGATTTAAAGAGCGTTGGCAGGAAAGAAATGCGGGCAAGCGTTTGGCTGTGAATGGACAAATGCTTAGTAATACATTAAAGGCGTTTACGTTTTTCCCGCCTTAGCGGGGAACTTACTTTAATAGAATTACTTGCATTTGTACAGAGAGCGTTGAAGCATATTTCTTTCTTGATTTTTTGGTTCTTTTTTATCAAGAAAAAAGAATAAATCAAACCAATCCAGTGAACGCAGCATAGAAAAATGCGAAATGAAGCCTTATTAAGGCAAACGCATTTTTTGTATGCAAGTGAACTACCA
>Ga0209231_1000619_pt1 | contig 18258 bp, 22 predicted proteins | sample Deesub45470m_DNA_FD_188086 | JGI IMG/M metagenome (GOLD analysis project Ga0209231, IMG submission 188086) | Deep subsurface microbial communities from North Pacific Ocean - 450_OLKR46/470m Metagenome (SPAdes) (version 2) | ecosystem: Environmental > Terrestrial > Deep subsurface > Unclassified ... | reverse complement strand
GTACAAGGCGTCGCCGATAATCGGATGGCCGATCGCCGTCATGTGGACGCGCAACTGATGGGTGCGACCCGTGACCGGTTCAAGTTCCACCCGGGTGGTATCTGTGTTTCGGGCTAACACCCGGTAGCGGGTCAGTGAGCGTTTTCCCTGTTCGGCGTCGATTTTTTGCCGCGGGCGGTTCGGCCAGTCGGCAGCTACGGGTAGATCGACCTGCCCGTCATCAGCCTCCAGTACGCCTGCAACGACTGCCACGTAACGTTTTGAGACGAGGTGCTCGCGGAACATCGCCGAGAGGCGGCGCTGCATGGTGTCACCGCGTGCGAAGATCAGCAGCCCGGAGGTTGCCATGTCCAGCCGGTGGACAATCAGCGCATCGGCGAATTCCTGCTGAATGCGGGATGACAGGCAGTTGTCTTCCACGCGCCCCGGCACGGACAGCAGTCCGGCAGGTTTGTTGACCACCAGCAGGGATTCGTCGCAGTAAATCAGCCCGGTCATGTCTTGTCGTCATCGGCAGGTGGTTTGGCGCCGGCAGGCGATTTCTTCGGACGGTTCTTGGCGGGATCGGCAAAACGAAAACGCCCGAACAGCACGCAACCCTTCATCCCCATGTCGCAGGGAATATTGTTCACGCGGGTGCATTTACCTTTGATCTCATGTGGACAACCCCAGGCGCTCATCGTTTTCTCCGTTATGCTTTCTTGACGAACTCGGTCTTCAGCTGCATCGCGCCTATGCCGTCTATCTTGCAGTCGATGTCGTGGTCGCCATCCACCAGGCGGATGTTCTTCACCTTGGTGCCGACCTTGACGACCGAAGAGGAACCCTTGATCTTCAGATCTTTGATCACCGTGACGGTATCGCCGTCCGCCAGCACATTGCCGAAGGCATCCTTGTAAACGCGCGCCTGCTCGCCGCCTGCAGCGGGGGCATCTTTCGACCACTCATGCGCACAATCCGGGCAGACATAGTTGTCGCCGTCTTCGTAGGTATATTCAGAACCGCACTCTGGGCATTTCGGCAAGCTACTCATGGTGTTTCCTGTAATCGATGGTTGGGTTGTTAATGGTAGTCCTCTTCCCGCTGATGACGCACCGCTAGGATGGTCACGGTCCTGGCATCCTCGATCTCGAACAGCGCGACATAACCTGCAGCGCCAGAAGGAATCAACAGCTCGCGAAGGAATGGGTTCTTCCCCTCATCGTCTACCTTGCGGCAGGTGAAGGGGGATTTTTCCAGTATCTTGATGCACTCAGCAATGGTTTTGCGTGCCTGAACAGCGGCTTGCCGGTCGCGTTCGGCCAGAAAAGTGAACAAACACTTTAAATCCTCCTTGGCGGTCAGCGTGTAGCGAACCTGGTAATTCACTTGCCTGATTTACTTTTTGCGTTTGCCAGGATGTCATCGAGCTCCTGTAAAACTTTACCAGACGAAAAATATGCGCCGGATTTTTTGGCCGCATCTCTTGATACCAGTCCGCGAGCGATAAATTCCTGTTGGGTACGACGAAATTCTACATTGCGGCGCAAGGAGTCTTCGACGAACGCGGAAAGGGTTTCACCGGGACGTAAAATTTCTTCGGCAGCTTGTCTCAGTTCGGGCAGTACGCGCAGCGCAGGCATGGTGGCGGTTTTCATGACATCCCTCGTGTAATGCAAATGTGATGCATATCATCGCAGAAGGGGGAGGGTGATGCAATGGTTACGCTGCCATTCTTTCCAGCGGCTGAATCTTGTTTAGCACGTCTGCCATAGCGTCCTTGGCCATTTCTGTGTCGTATTTAGCCTGGAGGCGCAGCCACCAGCCATCCGACATGCCAAAGAAGCGGCACAGACGCAGGTCTGTATCCGCCGTAATGCCGCGTTTGCCCGCAATGATGTCACCGATGCGCTGCGGTGGTACGCCCAGTTCTTTGGCAAGCCGATATTTGGTCATCCCCAGCGGTGTCAGGAATTCTTCTTCCAGCATCTCGCCGGGTGATACGGGGGCGATCTCACGCATGATGTTTCCTTTCAGTGGTAGTCCACGATCTCTACGTCCAGTGCATTGCCATTCTCGAAACGGAAGCACAAGCGCCATTGCTCGTTGATACGTACGCTCCATTGCCCGGCGCGATCGCCTTTCAAGGTTTCCAGACGATTGCCTGGCGGAACACGCATATCCTCGATAAGCGATGCCAAATCAAGCTGCTCCAGCTTACGCAATGCAGCACGCTCAAAATTCACAAAACGTGCAACCCGCTTGCCTTTGAAAAGCGCCTCGGTATTTAAGCATTTGAACGGCAGGATCATGCACGCATATTAACGAGGTTCGTTAATATGTCAAGTGGGGATTTGTCGTGAGGTTGCCTCTCACTAACTGAAACTGGTATCAGAACACTTTGTCTGGACTTCTCTCCTGCACAGCTTGCTGTAACTTGATGAATTGAGAGAGAAAACGAGGTTCGTTAATATGTTAAGTGGGGATTTGTCGTGAGGTTGCCTCTCACTAACTGAAACTGGTATCAGAACACTTTGTCTGGACTTCTCTCCTGCGCAGCTTGCTATAACTTGATGAATTGAGAGAGAAAATGACGTACCTACCGTTTCAGGTGCAACGTCTGTCCTGTATGTAGCAGCAGACTTGTGTTATGCCAAGTGCTTCGCAACCATGCTGTCAGTCCTCAGTCCTCAGTCCTCAGTCCTCAGTCCTCAGTCCTCAGTCCTCAGTCCTCAGTCCTCAGTCCTTACAACTTATACCCCCTGTGCACCGCGACAACCCCGCCGGTCAGGTTGAAGTATTCGACGCGTTCCAGTCCGGCATCGACCATCATCTGTTTCAATTCTTCCTGTCCCGGGTGCATGCGGATGGATTCGGCAAGATATTTGTAGCTGTCTGCATCGCCCGCTATCAGCTGGCCCATCTTCGGCAGTAGTTTGAAGGAATACAGGTCGTAGGCTTTTTCCAGCGGTTTGGCGACCTTGGAGAATTCCAGCACGATGACGCGGCCACCGGGTTTCAGCACGCGCTTCATTTCGCGCAGCGCAGCTTCCTTGTGGGTGACGTTGCGCAGACCGAAGGCGATGCTCACACAGTCAAAATAATTGTCCGGGAAGGGCAGATGTTCTGCGTCGCACTGAGTGACGGGTGTGGCGATCCCTTCGTCGAGCAGGCGGTCCCGCCCCACGCGCAGCATGGCGTTGTTGATGTCGGTGAGCACCACTTGTCCGGTGCTGCCGACGGCTTTGAGGAACAGGCGCGACAGGTCCGCCGAGCCGCCCGCCACATCCAGCACGCGCTGCCCTGTGCGCACGCCGGCCACGCTCACCGCGAAGCGCTTCCATAGGCGGTGCAGTCCGGCGGACATCAGATCGTTCATGATGTCGTATTTGCTGGCGACCGAGGTGAACACGCCTGCAACGCGGCGCGCCTTATCTGCTTCGTCTACCGTTTCGAAGCCGAAGTGGGTGGTTTTGCTCATCATTTACTCCTTATTTTTGTCATTCCAGCGTAGGCCGGAATCCAGATTTTGTTAACTGGACACCAGCCTTCGCTGGTGTGACGATATGCCTAATCGCGACTGGCACCCGCTGCTTCCAGTTTGCCCAGATAGTCGTGCCACATGCCGTTCTGATATTTGCCCATTTCACGCAAATATTCCCATGTGTACAGGCCGCTGTCGTGTCCGTCGTCGAATACCAGGTTGATTGCATAGCTGCCCACGGGTTCGACCCCGGTGATGATCACGTTGCGTTTGCCGACTTGCAGTACTTCTTCGCCGGGGCCGTGGCCGCGGACTTCGGCAGACGGTGAGAACACGCGCAGAAATTCAAAGGGCAGCACGCAACGCACGCCATCATCGAAGGCGAGCTCCAGTGATTTTGATTGCTGGTGCAGGGTGATTTCGATGGGGGCAGTATTCATAATGAGCGGATCTTCCTTAATAAAGCGGTGGTTGAACGTTGGTGCAGGAACGGGAGGCTGTGTACCGTCCCGCCCCAGCCTTGCACTTCCCTGTGGCCTACAATATTTTCCGGTTTCCAGTCCCCGCCCTTTACCAGCACGTCGGGTCGGCAGGCGAGTATCAGATTGAGCGGCGTATCTTCTTCGAAAGGAATGACCAGACTGACGGATTCCAGCGCAGCGAGCACAGCCATGCGATCCTGCTCGGCGTTGATGGGGCGATCCTCTCCCTTGTCTTGTCGTTTGACGGACGCATCGCTGTTCACGCCCACCACCAGTGATGCGCCCAATGCGCGCGCCTGCGCCAGATAAGTGACGTGCCCGCGATGCAATACGTCAAAGCAGCCGTTGGTGAACACCAGCGGGCGGGGTAATTCGGCAACCCGCATTGCCAGCTGGTCGGGCTGGCACAGCTTGGCTTCAAACACAGGGCCGGGATACATCAGTCTACAAATTCAAACAGTTCTACCACACGCTGTGCACCGCTGGTTCCGCTGGCGACTTCTGCGGCGGCACTAGCCTCGGCACGATTGACGATGCCCATCAAATACACCGTGCCGTTTTCCGTAACGACCTTGATGCTGGTGGCGCTGAAGCGTTTGTCATTGACGAAGCGCAGTTTCACGTTCGACGTTATGAGTGTGTCGCTGCTGCGCGAAGTCAGCGAACTGTTGCCTGCTATCACCAGTTCATTGTGTACTTTCCGCACATTCTGAATATTGGCTACGGTGTTTCCGACCTGAGCCTTGATGGTTTCATCAGGCACTTCGCCGCTGATCAGAATATTGCGGTTATAGCTGGTGACATTCACATGTACGGTGTCTTTGAACTGTTTGCTGATGCGGTCGAAGGCCTTGGTTTCAATGGCCTGATCTTCAACATAGGCGCCGCTGGTGCGGCGATCCTGCACCATCAGGGCGCCTGCGCCCGCACCCGCAGCTACAACCTGAACACAGCCCTGTAACGCGCCTGAAACCAGCAACAGCAATAAAATGATACGCATACTTATTCTCCTAACAGGTGGTAATCAATGACATCGCAGATGCAATGCAAGGCAAGCAGATGTATCTCTTGTATTCTCGCGGTGCTGCGCCCGTCCACGCAAATCGACACATCACCCGGCCTGAGTATTTGTGCCATTTCGCCACCATCGCGCCCGGTCAGCGCGACCACGCGCATATTGCGCTCATGTGCAGCGCGGATCGCGGCAACCACATTGGGCGAGTGACCGCTGGTTGAAATCGCCAGCAGGCTGTCGCGTGGCAAACCCAGCGCGCGCACCTGCTTGGAAAATATCTGGCTGAAATCGTAGTCATTGGCGATGGAAGTGAGCACAGAGCTGTCTGTCGTCAGTGCAACTGCTGCCAGCCCCGGGCGCTCAATTTCGAAACGGTTGAGCAATTCCGCCGCAAAGTGTTGCGCATCAGCAGCTGAGCCGCCATTGCCGCAGCACAGGATCTTGCCGTCGTTGGTGACGCAGTCGAAAAACAACTGGGCGGCGCTGGCGATGGGCGCGGCCAGCGCGTCCTTGACCTTCAGCTTGAGTTCCGCGCTGTCGGTGAAATGCCTGATGATGCGTTTATTGATGTCCATGTCTGAGGCTGTTTATGTCCAGAGTGCGGATATTAACTGAATCAGGCATCGAACGCATTTTTCAACCATTCTGCATTGAGGCCCTCTGCGTCATCCATCAGCACTACATCGAAGCGGCATGGCGGAATGCGCTCCAGGCCGGCGAGATAGTGTTGCGCGGTGCGGATCAGACGCTGTTGCTTGTGATGATCAATGCTCGCGGCCGCTCCGCCGAAACCGGCGTTGCTGCGCTGGCGTACTTCGATAAAGACCAGTGTGACGCCATCCTGCATGATCAGGTCAATCTCGCCGAAACGGCTGCGGTAATTTTGCGTTACCGGTTTAAGCCCCCGTCGCTGTAAATATTCCGCCGCCCAGCGTTCGGCTTGTGCACCCTTCACGGCCGGGAAGGCAGGCCGGCAGACGGCGTCTCTGTAGCAGCATGACCGGGGAACATGGATGCGGCGGGTGCAACGGGCGCATCGGCTGGCTGTGCGCGGCCCTGCACGAACAGCGCCGGAAGCGCTGCACGCTCAAAGGTGTGTTCGTTCAGTTGTATGCGCCCGGTGACGCCATCCATCGGCAAGGCCGACAGCTGATTGGCAAGCAGCACTTGTATCAGGCGAAATGCATCTATGCCCAGCGCGTAGAGCCGTTGCTGATCTATGGCCAACGGCGCAGAGGCGCGCGGATAGAGCATCACGGCCGGGTGATCGGCTTGCAACAGCCAGGGCATGTCGATGAAACGAATGCCATCCAGATCGAAGTTGATCAGGGTTTCGTTGTCGCCGGTGAAGAGCAGGGAGGTGGCGTAAATCGCCAGATTATTCGGCAAATAGGGACGAATTTGTCGCGCCCGGGTGACATCGGCGGCGAAGAACACCAGAGTGTCGGGTTGTGCGACGATGTTCGCGTATACCGTTACGTCGTCGCCGGCGTCGATTTCGCGCGTTATCGTGCCGCCTGAAGCTATCCATTGTGCTTCAAAAGCAAACTGCAATCGCCTTGCGAGCTGTGCGTGGGAGGTGATCACGATGGCACGACTAAATCCCTGTTCTCTGGCCAGTTGCGCGACCTGGCGCGCCTCCATTTCCACGGCCATGCCAAAGAAATACAGATTATGAACAGGGCTGCTATCCGGTATATTCAGACTCAGGGTGGGCACCGGGAAATAGCGCATTTCCGCCAGGGCGGTGACCCCGTTTCGGGTCAACGGCCCTACCACGGCCCGTGCGCCGTTTGCCAGGGCGTGGCGATAAACGGCAGTGATGCTGCTGTTTTCATCAACATTGCTGTACGCTCTCACCGGTAGCGCCTGCGGGTTAAGACGGGCCGCCGCCATAAACCCCTGCTGAACGGCGGAGGCGGCCGCGCCGAAATCGGCTGACTGCAAGGGCAATAAAAGCGCGATGTGCGCCGTGGAGTCCTGTTCCGTGCGTGACGGAGCGCGGGCTATTTCGGGCGTGACGGTGACGGAAGCGGGTTTTTTGATGACGGCCGTCGCGGGCTTTCTGATTTCGGCGTGCGGCGCGGCGGGCTGGACTGCGCCGGCCTGCTTGTCAATGCCGGGCTTGTGCACCTGAGCGGGGGTACAAGCGTATAGTGCGAACATGGTCGAAAGTATTAGGAGTACACGTTGCATAACGAACATCTGCAAAAAATAGAGCCTGCATTATATGTAGTTGCCACCCCGATAGGAAATTTGCGCGACATTACGTTGCGCGCACTCGACGTTCTGGCGGGGGTCGATGTGGTCGCGGCGGAGGACACGCGCAATACCTCCCACCTGCTGAAACACCATGGAATTTATGCGAAGCAACTGATCGCGGTGCACCAGCACAACGAACGCGGCGCGGCTGAAAAGCTCGTCTCCCTGTTGCTGTCGGGACAAAGCGTGGCCTTCGTCAGCGATGCGGGCACGCCAGCCGTCAGTGACCCGGGCGCTTTGCTGGTGCAGGCCGTGCAATCAGCGGGGGTGCGCGTGATACCGATACCGGGGGCGAGCGCGGTGGTAGCAGCCTTGTCTTCATCGGGCCTGGCCGCGCCGCACTTTCTTTTTTACGGCTTTTTGCCCAACAAATCAGCCGCACGGCGCACGGTAATGCAGGGCTTGAGCAGCCATCCCTATACGCTGGTGTTTTATGAGGCACCGCATCGTATCGTCGAATGCATCACCGATTTGCACGCGGTGCTGGGCGGTGAGCGCACTATCGTGCTGGCGCGCGAAATCACCAAACTGTTTGAAACACTTCATGCCTGTAAACTTTCCGAGGCAGCAGCCTGGCTGCAATCCGATGCCAACCAGCAGCGCGGTGAATTCGTCGTGCTGGTTTCCGGTGCGCAGCCTGAAGAAGAAGGCCTGTCCGCCGAAACCCTGAGCACGCTCAAGGTGTTGCTGGAAGAACTGCCGCTCAAACAGGCCGCGCAACTCGCCGCAAAGATCACCGGTGCGAACCGCAGCGAGCTGTATCAGCACGCGCTGGCGCTCAAGTCTGTGCAAGAGTGAGATGCCCATGACATTAATCTCAAGGCCCTGTCCGTGACTCATAAATCCGCCCCCGGCAAGGCCGAAACGGCGCTCATGCAACCCTTTAAAGGGCTTACGCTGGAGCGCATTTTCATACCGGATACTCAGGAAGCGCTGCTGTCGGCAAGCGCTGAAATTTTTGCGGCAGGCGTGGCTGGCTTCGATACCGAATCCAGGCCGACCTTTAACCGGGGCGATGTCAGCGAGGGGCCGCATGTCGTGCAATTCGCGATTCGGGACAAGGCGTTCATCTTTCAACTCAATCGCCCCGAGTGCCTGCCCTGCGTCGTTGAAATTCTGCAATCGGAAGCCGTGCTTAAGGTGGGCTTTGGCCTGCAGTCCGATCATGCGCAAATTCACCACAGGCTGGGGGTGAAGCTGGCGGCTGTTCTGGATATGAACCATGTGTTCCGCAAGGAGGGTTATGGCAGTTCCACCGGGGTCAGGGCGGCAGTCGGACTCGTCATGCAGCAAAAGTTTCATAAATCCAAACGCGTCACGACCTCCAACTGGGCAGCCCTGCAACTCAGCGACAAGCAGCTGATCTATGCGGCCAATGACGCCTATGCCGCCCTTGAAGTCCTGAACGCACTGAATTGGCGGCGCGAGGATCTGCCGATATGCTGGCAGATGCCGCTTTCCGAACAGGATGCCTGTGATGCCTGACGCACTGCCGCCGCTGATCCGGACATTGCTGGCGAATGCCGCCTGTTACGACCACGCGGTGGGCAAGCCGGAGCTGATAGAGACGCATATCTCGTGGGTGCTGCTGACGGGTTCGTATGCCTACAAGATCAAGAAGCCGGTCAATCCGGGTTTTCTGGATTTTTCCACGCTGGCGCTGCGCCAGCAGGACTGCCTCGAAGAACTGCGCCTGAATAAGCGGCTGGCTGCCGACATATATCTGGACGTGGTTGCCATTACGGGCAGCGTTGACGCACCGCGCGTCAACGGCGCGGGCGAGATACTGGAGTACGCGGTGAAGATGCGCCAGTTTCCGCACGACACCACGCTGGATAAACTGGCGGAACGCGGCGAACTGGGTAAGGCGCAGATAGACGCGCTGGCCGCGCGGCTGGCGCACTTTCATCTTAACGAATGCGGGCATGCGGCTATCGACAGTCCGTGGGGCGAGCCCGAAGCCATTGCCCGCCCGGTCGAAGAAAACTTTCAGTTATTGGCACGCTGTGCAGAGGCGGATGATTTGAACGGTTTACACCGCTGGTGTAATGCCGAGCATGCGCGTCTCGCGCCGCTGATGTCAGCCCGCAAACAGCGCGGTTTTGTGCGTGAATGTCATGGCGACCTGCATCTGGCCAATCTGGCCTGGTTTGACGGCCGATTGCTGATATTCGACTGTCTGGAATTCAACCCCGCGCTGCGCTGGATAGACGTGATCTCGGAAGTAGCCTTCTGTTACATGGATCTGCTGCACCGCGGCTACGCCGGTCTGGCCGCACGTTTTCTCAATGCCTGGCTGGAGGCTACCGGTGACTACGAGGGCGTGGCGCTGTTGCGTTATTACGCCGTGTACCGCGCGCTGGTGCGCGCCAAGGTGGCGGCATTGCGCGCCGAACAGGGCCATGTTGACAGTCGCGCCGACGTGAGCGCCTGCCTGCAACTGGCCGAACAGCTTGCGTCTCTCCCGTCTTCCACTTTACCCTTCACCCTTCACCCTTCACCATTTTTATGGATTACTCACGGTCTGTCCGGTTCCGGCAAGACGACCCTCTCGCAACAACTGCTGGAAAAACATGGCCTGATACGCTTGCGTTCCGATGTCGAGCGCAAGCGGCTGGCGGGACTGGATGCCTGCGCGCGCGGCGGTGAAGCGTCAGGGCTTTACAGCGAGTCGTTTGGCCTGCGCACCTATCAATATCTGGCCGAGCGGGCGGAAGATCTGCTGGCCTCCGGCTGGAGCGTGATTGTCGACGCGGCCTTTCTGCAACGCTGGGAGCGGGACAGGTTCCGCGAGCTGGCAGAGCGTACCGGCGCAGATTTCAGGATACTGGACATACCCACCGATCCCGCCGTGTTGCGCGAGCGAGTCAGGCTGCGGCAGGCGGAGGGCAGCGATGCCTCGGATGCCGGTCTGAGCGTGCTGGAACGCCAGCTGGCAACCGCACTGCCGCTGGATGCGGACGAGCTGTCTTACTGTCGGGTGTCGCCCTTGGAATTTATATAATTATTTGATTATTAACGAATATATAGCGCATTGATTTAAAATGGCATCGCATGGAGCCGTGCTTCCTCCAAGCTAAGGCAACGCTGATTAAATCGTCTTTGCGATAACCAATCACTTGGCAGCTTGCTGCCTTAGTGAGATGGCTAGTAGTTCCATCAGGAGCGTAGCGACGTGGCAAACCAGAATTACTTTATAAATCAAAGTTCTGGATTGCCACGCTTCGCTCGCAATGACACCTTTAATGAATATTCAGCGTTTCCCTAACAAGGCGCAAGTTTTATCTTTAGTAATTTATAAGTTACAATTAGTCGAATGAATACCCTCGAACATTACCGCGACGAAACTGGTCATGTGCCCTTTCAGGCATGACTCGATTCCTTCAAGGATAAACGGGCCAAGGCGAGAATCGTTTTTCGTCTGGCCAAAGTTTCGGCAGGAAATTTTGGCGACTGTAAACCTTGTCGCGAAGGGGTTTGGGAGCTGCGCGAGGATTTTGGCCTCGGCTATCGCGTGTATTACGCCCGTAACGGTAAGACTGTCGTGCTGTTGTTGTACGGCGGAGATAAAAGCACCCAGAAAGCGGACATCGTGCGCGCTGTCGAATACTGGAAAGACTATCAACGGAGGAATGCCACATGAAAACACAGAAAACACACGCGGCTTCGGCCTCGCACGAGGAATGGGTTCTTGATACCCTGCGCGCAGACCCTGAATTTGCGGTCGAATATCTCAGGCAAGCTATGGCCGAAATGAATGAACCGGATGGCCGTGGCGCTGCGCTGTTGGCTTTGCGCCAAATCGCGGAATCCTGCGGCGGCATCGCCAAGGTAGCCGAGGCGGCCGGCGTCCAGCGCGAAAGCCTCTACCGGGCGCTGTCGCCGAAAGGCAACCCGACACTGAACACATTGTTGGCGGTGCTAAAGTCAGTCGGCATGCGGCTTTCCGTGGAACCGGAAGAAAAAGCGCACGCGTAAAATTCACAGAAAATTAATGAAGTGCACAGGAAAAAGACATGAACAAGTCCCGTAATTTGAACTTCGCCAACTTCATCTGCCATTTTGGGGATAAATACGAAATGCTTGATTTGGTTGAATAAATACTGCGCATGGGTTCCATTATTGCATTACTTTACCAGCGCGTAACGTGCGGGCAGATCGTTCCAACTCTTCGCGCTCAACAGATCCGCTGCGTTCGTCAACCGGAACTTGAAATGCGGGAACACCGGGAAAATCAAGGCTTGCGGCAAAGGACGCGCATAGCCCAGTTCAAATAGCCAGTATTCCGTGTTGTTACCACTGCCGGATTTTCCAGCCTGTTCAATGCCCATGTTGCACCGCTTAACCAACCCAACTGACTTCACCTCGTAAAGATGAGTAATGATCTTTCCCTTGTCGCCGCCGTGATATACCGCAATGGCGCAATACCGGACTTCACGCATTGCATTTCGTGCGATAGATGCCTTGTTGGTGGTTTTAAGAGGAATGTGATACCAGCCTGCGGCTCCTTCCCGGAATTGTTTCAGGTACTGTTCGTCACGGCCAGATCCTAATGGTGCTGCCAGCGTTAAGTCCTCGTAGCGCCCAAGATACGTCCCCGTTGGCGCGATTCGCGCCGAGTCTTCCACCAGATATTGATCCGGTTCTGGAATTGTGTAGGCAATATTTGCATTGCCAAAACGTGCTTCTAAAAACCCAAACAGCCATTTATTGTTTCGACCCGGCAACATGGGGAAGCCGCCAATACCAACGGCTTCAATGGCATCGTTGTAAGGATTGCTGTGATTTTCCTCGTCAAACCAGCCCGGATACAGCACAAACGCACCCAAAATCGGACGGCTTTTTTCCTGCGCACCATCATCGGCTTCGTTGATGTGAATCAGCGCATCGCGGTAGCGGTGCATCTGGTTTATTGCATCATCAGGCGCGCAATCTGTGCCGTTGCTGTCTTCGGTGATGCGATATTTAGCATCAAAAATCCATTGAATGGTCTCCCCGTTGGCAAAGGTTGCCTCCAGCAAAATGTCGGGCTTTTGTACCGTGGTCCACGAGTAAATTTTTCCAAAAGCGGGATCTTTGGCGCGAGAAAAAATAGGCTCATGTGCCAGACGAATTTTGATGCCATCGGCGCGTTCCAAGCGAAACGCCGCACCAATTCCGCTGACTAAATTTCTCTCCAGACCTTGGCTGCCCAGAGCGGCTTTGCTGCTGGCTATTTCCTTAAACCCCAGAGTTAGCAGCATCCGCCGCACTTCCAATAAACACCAAACCTCATACAACTCGGCCACTGACTTCATCGAAATAGAAGCATGACGACCAAATAAATCCAGATAGAGCTTGAGCTCCTGCCAAATACGATACACGCTGGCGTAACCGGCGCGCTGGTGCAGCACCAGGGACTCGGAAGCCAAACCTTCAAACGCACCCACTTCAGCAAAGAACGGCCGGTTCAGCAACTGATCTAGCGGCCTTTTCCAGCCTTCCAGTTCGGTAAAAAAAGAAGCAGAGAGGCGCTCACGATCGGGAGACTGATTATTCAGTCGTGCGCGATCAATGAAACGGGCAATGTCTTGACTACTTTTGAGCGATACCATTTTCACAAACTGATTTTCCGGTGTATTCACCGAGAGACGCTTCGCCGTTATCCGATAGTGATGCCGGCTTTCACCGTTGCATAAATGCCCCGTGATGCGCTCTTCCAGCTTGGGTGACAGCCGCCCGCGCAGTCGTTCCGTGCGAACATGATGTTCAAAGGGCAACAGGCGGGTATGCGGCGCATTGCAAATCCGTTGAATCCCTTTTTCCAAATCTTTCCGCAGACGCTCAAAATGCGCCAGCCACAACAGCGCAAAACGCTCATGCGGTTTGCGCGACTTGGCCAGTTCCTGTTCGGTTTTTTGCACAAAAGAGAAACGCAACAGCGGATAAAACTCGTCAATTTCCCGGTGGATGCCCGCCAGGTCGCGTGCCATCGCCATTTTAGTGGGCAGCACCTCAAAAGAAAGATACTGCGTGATTTCCTGTGCAGCCACACGATAGCGCACACCCAAACGAAACCAGCCAATGTCATTGCCAAAATTGATGCTGCCGCGCAACGAACCGCGCTTATAGTGAAAACCCTCTTCAACGCCGCGCAGACGGTGTATTACCATTGGTTCTTCAGTCGTGCTCACCTCGTTGCTAAACAGGAATTCAAATTCGTATTGTTTGTTTTCAAAGAAAAGCGGCTCCGGCAAAGCCAGTTCGGAAACGGGCTGAAAAGCTAAAGGCAGGAAGCTTTGCGGCGCAACATCTGCAACCGTCAGTGCGGGATTAAAACGTAGCGTACTCGCAGGCAATGAAGCGCCGCGTACGGCATGGGTCTTAGCCAGCAAGGCTTGCGGCCTGGCAACCTCTTTTGTCCACACCGTCAACGTGAAGTGCTGCGTCTTGAGTGTCAGTATGTCAGGCACGGGTCGGCAACCTCAAACAGGCCTCTTGGTTTACACGCATCACGGCCAGAAGGTAGTAAAGCCGTTCATGCGCAGACGTTCCTGCATCCAAGTCAACTTTTGTCTGGCGCGACAGTCAACCGTGCAAGTGCTTCCGTCAATCCGTTCACGTAGCAAGTCGGGACGGGGTGCGGACCAAATGCCCGTAAATTGCTTTTCAATTTCACCAAGCAATCGGGTGAGCAGGCTATTCTCATCGTCCGCACTTAACTTCTCCGCATCGCCGTCTATGCGCGGCAACACCTTGGACATCAGGAAGTCGTCCCACACCGCCTGTAATTCGGCATCATCTTTGGGCTTGAAGCACACTATCGCCAACAGCAGCTCATTCAGCGCGCGATACGCCAGCTCGAACGGAGTGGTTTTGAGCACCGCATTGAGAGCGCCCAGAAATGCGATAGTTCTTTCGCCGTTCGGGTCGGCCGGTACATCAGCCAGGTCGGCTTTGTTTACTCTGGACAAAACAGGGAAGCCTAGCGTTTTTGGACGGGTGGTCGGCTCAAAATAATCGGCAAACTCGTTCGGATAAAACACACCGAAATCAATCGTGAACGCGCGATCGATCACCTTGCGCGAAAAACCGTGCGTGGTTTCATCCATGTTCACCGTACCGGCGACGATCAGATTCGGCGGCAGAGGTATGCCCTCTTTGATGAAGTACTGCCATAGCCCGTCAAATCTCCCATCGCTCAACTTTAAATCTGTGCGTAGTGCATGTTGCCCTGCCGGATCAAGTTGCTCGATAGTGGCTGCTTTGAGTAAAGGATCGCAGTGGTAAATGCCGTCTTTCCACTCACGCGTTTCAAGTACCGACAGGTAATCGGCGAAATACTGCTCTACCGGTGCCAGATTCATCTCATCCAGACACAGCCAATACGGGGTCATCTCAGCGGGTAATTTGCACACCCGCGCTGTGTCGAAAACTGATGCCGCAGCATCCTGCCAGGCCTTCACAACAAAGCACAGCAGATCGGTCACCACATAACGCGCCCCGCCCTGCCCGATGCGCGAGATATAGCCCAGCAAATCCGAGGGTTCATGCCAATCTGGGCGTACCGGAATCAGGCAATAATTGGTCAAATCGCCATTGCGATGCGCTAAGGCTTGTTCGCGCACAAAGCGGGTTTTTCCGGTGCCGGAGATTCCGGCAAGTAAGAGGAAAGGCTTGGGCAAACTATTTGTGCTCACGCTGCTCAAACCAAGAGTTATCTTTTCACTTTTAGGAATGTAGCAATCAACCAGCTTCGATAGTTTTTCAATTGTTCTGGAAATACTGTCGGCATTGATTTCCATAAAACTATCATTGTATCTCTCTCGCTCCTTTTCGTTTGCCCAAGCGACTATTTTGGACATTGTTGAAAACGTCGATTTTGTTTGAACTTGAATGCTGGATTTAAGTGAGAGGTCTTGAAAGTAATCTTTCAACTCACGCCAAGCATCTTCGTCGTACCTCTCATGTGGCGCAAACGTTTCAAGCTTTTGCTGTATATCAACAAAACCCGCCAATAATGCAGCCAAAGAAATAGTGAACGACTTAACAGAGTCTCTTTGTCCGGAGTTAGAAAAAACTAAATACCCTCCTTTTTCGCCTAGCACTGCATCAAATTTTGTATTCCGGATGCCGCCAAGATAGGCGGATAAACTGGCATGAGGACTCATCGTTACCCTTTCAGAAGTTGGCCAGAAATTTCTTTTGCAATCGAAAATATCACAGGAACGGATACGCTGTTCCCAAATTGTTTGTACGCCTGCACTTCTGATTTGCTGTACACAAATGAATCCGGAAAGCCTTGCAGTCGTGCGGCTTCCCGTGGAGTTAATTTTCTAGGATTCTTACCGGCTTGCTTTATAAGTATTTCGCTGCCGTCTTTATAGTATCTGGCGGAAATTGTATTAGTGTATGGTGAGTCCTCTGTCACCAAGCCATATCCAAACCCCTTGCCATTGTTCGCATTGTTAATTTTCCGCCGTTCATGTCCTTCCCAGAGCTTATCGGAAATTGTATATTTTGAATCGGGTGCTTCCTCCAATATTGAGCCAACCCGTGTTTGAGTACCTGACGCAACAGGGTAGCTAAATTTCTTTGCACTTTGCCCTCTCCAAAGAACAATGTAGATTCTCTGTCGGTTCTGCGGCACGCCAAAGTCGACTGACTTAAGTACCATTTTTTTTGCTTCGTTTTGCAGTTCTTTTGGCGTACCGTTGGTGATGATTTCTTTGTCGATATTACAGCTATAACCCATGTCTACCAGCGTTTGTAGAATAACTTGCAGGGTATAACCTTTGTCATGGCTGATTAATCCTTTAACATTTTCAAGCAGTGCAACCTTTGGCTTTTTCTCTTTGAGAATACTAGCAATGTTGTGAAACAGCGTACCACGAGTATCGTCAATCCCTTTCTTTAATCCAGCGTGTGAAAACGGCTGACAAGGAAAACCGGCAATCAGTACATCATGATCGGGAATGTCCGAGACAGAAATTTTAGTTATGTCGCCGAAGGGATAGTCACCGTGATTTTCACAATAAGTAGCTTGTGCATTTTTCTCAAATTCAGATGAGAAAACACACGCACCGCCAGCCTGCTGGAAGCCAATACGCATGCCGCCGACACCGGCGAATAAATCGATAAAAGTAAATGTGCTTTTATTGGCTGGTTTGATTGGTGTCTCCGGCAGATTGCATTTAAACGATGCCGCATCAGTGTAGAGCTGCGCCTTCTTCAAAATAGCTATCAGTTTTTTTGCACTTGCTCCGCGGTCCGCAGCGAACGGTGTGTAACCATAAGCCAGTGCATGGATCCATTGATGCACAACGGCTTTCGGTTCAGAGCCTTCGGGTGTGTATTGTGTTGCGAGCGGAAGTAATATCGCTTCAGTTTGTTCAAAACAATTCAAAATATACCTGTCTATTCAATGCGTTTCTTAAATTTAAATCAATACGGTTGTTACACTTCGATCATATACGTTATGCCTGAAAGTGATTCGTATTGTGCCTAGGGCGTCAGCAAGAAGTTCCTTTAACTTATCTTCATTGACTGTCTCGCACTCCCATATAACAACAACCTTCCAGCCAAGATTATGCAATAAATCCTGATTATTCACATCCCGTTTAACTGTATCCTCAAATTTTTTCAGCCAGAATTCTGTACGACTTTTGGGAATGGTCGCATCAGAACAATGAGGATGACTATGCCAGAAGCAACCGTGTACGAATATTACGGTTTTATATTTCGGCAGAACAATATCAGGCTTACCGGGTAATCCTTTATGATGTAACCGGAAACGAAATCCCTGTTTATGCAAGAGACTTCTGACGATCAGCTCAGGCCCTGTATCTTTGCTGCGAACCCGGCCCATATTCCAGCTTCGCCGCTCTTTTGTCAGCTTATCTGCCATTCAATCTATTTCTTCAACCGCATATAAACCAAACAAATCAGGCACCGTTAGTGAAAAATCATTCAGTACACTGCTCTTTGATGCAAGATGCTCCAGTATTTTTCTGGCAACCGGTTCATCTGCATTATGTACTGCACGGTGACAATACGGACAGAGACAGAACAGATTATGGATTGTATCAAGCGGCCTGATAAAATCTCTTTGCAGACTAAGCGGCACCAGATGATGTACTTCAATATATGGTTTTTTACTGAATCTCGACGTAAACAGCTGATGTTCATTGTCAATATCGCACATAAATCCGGACAACGCCATACGTTCGACGGCAATACTCCGGTCGCGGCGATATATATCACGGGCCTTTAATTGTGTAATCCGGATACTGTCGCTGTCATTGACAGCCTCCTGGTAAAATTCATCACTTTCATCTAACTTCAGGTTTGATGATTCACTTCTCCAGCTTGATTCATCCATCGATCCGATCCAGATCTCATCATGCTTAAGAAACATAAACCAGATACTTCCAGCATCCGGCATGAATCCGGCACTTTTTGAAATATACAGGCGCAACTCATTTTTTCCGTGCTTTGGGAATACCAGGTTAAGCGTTACGGTTTCACCGTCCGGAAAAAGTCTAAAGCCTTTCGCTGACCCGATCCTGTCCGATTTAACGTTGCCGATATTAATATTTTCTTTACCGAAGTATGAGACTGCCAGTTCAGATTCATAATCGGTAAGTGTCAGTTGGGAGTCAACATACTCCCTGTTAGTGACAGTTGAATATGTACCTTTGAGCGTGCCGAATTTTATTTTTTGCATTCGTCCGAAGTTCATTTATTTTTCTCCTAAAAACTTAAATTTCAGATGACCTATAAAAACAAAAAAGTCGTCATCATTTTTTCTCCCAAGGCGCGAAACCGACGGGGTGTTTTTTATTCGAATCAGATGGCGTCATCAGTTCGTGGATGGCTTCGAATACCGCTTTGAACTTGACATCGTATTTCTTTTCCATTGCGGCAAGTTTGCGGGGAAGCTCAACATTGGAGGCCAGCATCTGCCGTAACTGCACGAAGGTGCGCACTATCATGAGGCTGACTTCTGCTGCGCGATCTGATTTTAATATATTGCCCAGCATCAGCGCGCCGTGTTC
>Ga0209231_1000618_pt1 | contig 18260 bp, 15 predicted proteins | sample Deesub45470m_DNA_FD_188086 | JGI IMG/M metagenome (GOLD analysis project Ga0209231, IMG submission 188086) | Deep subsurface microbial communities from North Pacific Ocean - 450_OLKR46/470m Metagenome (SPAdes) (version 2) | ecosystem: Environmental > Terrestrial > Deep subsurface > Unclassified ... | reverse complement strand
CGTGCCGCTGAAGTATTCACTTTTCGTAAATCGGTTAACCAAGTTGAACAGCAAAGCTCTCTTCCGCAAGAACCAACGCCACCAAGTCTTGCAGCTTCTTGCCGTAAACCAACTTGTTTCATTTCAACTCTTACGCTAAAAGCACCCGCTAAATCTCTAATTAATTGTCTAAAATCAACCCGTTCATCTGCCGTATAATAAAAAGTAGCTTTGTTTCCGTCTCCTTGATACTCAACATCGGATAGTTTCATTTTTAATCCTAATTTGCTTAGAATTTCTCTTCCACGATATTGTGTGTCATATTCTTTATCACGAGCAGCTTTCCAAATATCAATATCTCTTTGTGAAGCTTTTCTGTATATTTTTTTAACTTCTTCACTATCTTCGGAAATTCCTTTCTTTTTCATTTGAACTTTAATCAGTTCTCCTGTAAGAGAAACCGTTCCAATATCATGACCTGGATTTCCTTCAACAGCAACAACATCGCCAATTGAAATTTTTAAATTATCTGGATTTTTGTAAAAATGTTTTCGTCCGTTTTTAAAACGAACTTCAACTATATTTTCTGGGTCTTGCCCAGAAGGAAGTGACATGTTGGCCAACCAATCAAACACCGTTAGTTTTTCACAACTATCTGTGCCACAGTTACCATTACTTTTACACCCTTTTGGAACACTACTTATATCTGAAGAGCAACTATTACAGCTCATATATTTCTGTTTTTATGTACGTTAAGAAAATTGAAAAATAAAATTATACAATCTTCACTAATTTGTAAAGATATAATTAAAATTATGAACTGAAAAACGTTCAAAAACGTATTTATACTTGTTTTACATCAATAATTTTTACCGGACAAGCCGCTTTGGCTTTCACACTATTGTCAAAAATAGTTTCGTCTGGTGATTTTATTGTGAAAAATCCCTTTTTTTCTTTAGAATGAAGTAATACGGATTTTCCGTCTTTTTTTGACATTTGAAACTGAGTAGGAGCTAATTCAACACAGTAATTACAGCCAATACATTTGGCCCTTTGCAATGTTATAATTACCATAGTTTTTTAGTATCTAGTAGTTCGTATTTGGTATCAAGTATTTGGTATTTGGTATTCGGTATTCGGTATTTAGTATAAGGCGTTAATTTTAACAGTACCGGCTTTTTCTATTTATTCCCCCTTTGGGGGTTAGGGGGCTTTTGCCTAATTTAAACTTCAACTTTGTTTTCAACAATTTTATATAATTTATCTGAAGGGCGGATTCTAAATTCTAAAGGAAATGTACAAGAATCCCCTTTTTGGGCTTTTTCTCCTCTTACATCATTTACAAACATTTCATCAACCTGCATTTCTTTTGCGCCGGTAGTTGGACCTGTAATTAAAATAGTATCTCCAACCGCTATATCATAAGCTTCAATTTTAAACTCAGCAATATTTGTTTTTGGAAAATAGTGCATTCCTTTGCCAACATACACCTTTTTTTGTGTTGCATGACTTCCTGAACCATTGCTCCATTCACCCAATTTCTGACCTAAATAGTAGCCACTCCAAAATCCACGATTGTATACTTTTTCCAATTCAAGCATCCAAGAAATTACTTTTTCTTTGTTATACGTTCCTGCTTCAATACTATCAATAGCATCTCTATAACATTTAATTACATTTGCTACATATTCAGGTGCTCTTCCTCTTCCTTCAATCTTTAGAACTTTTACACCTGCATCAACAATTTCGTCTAAAAAATCTATGGTGCATAAATCTTTGGGCGACATAATGTACTCATTATCCAATTCCATTTCAAAACCAGTTTCTTGATCTATAACGGTGTATTTTTTTCTACAATTTTGCTTACAAGCACCTCTGTTTGCTGAAGAATTTGAAGAGTGAAGGCTCATATAACATTTTCCGGAAACTGCCATACACAATGCTCCGTGACCAAAAATTTCAATTTCAACTAAATTACCAGAGGGACCACAAATATTTTCTTTTGAAATTTGCTCAGAAATTTTCTTTACCTGACGCAAACTTAACTCTCTACTTAACACCATAGTATCTGCAAACATGGAGTAAAATCGTGCTGTTTCAATGTTTGTAATATTTATTTGGGTTGAAATATGAACTTCCATTCCAATTGCTCGGGCTGAAGCTATTACTGCTTGATCCATTGCAATAACCGCTGTAATATCTGAGTCTTTAGCTTTTTGAAGTAAGGTTTTTACGATGGTTAAATCGTGATCGTAAATTATAGTATTTAAAGTAAGATATGTTCTTACATTCTTCGCTTTACATCTTTCAGAAATTTCTTTTAAATCATCAAGTGTAAAATTTATAGAAGCCCGAGCCCTCATATTTAATTGCTCAACACCAAAATAAATTGAATCAGCTCCATTATCTAAGGCGGCTTGTAACGATTCAAAATTTCCGGCAGGAGCCATTAATTCCATTTTTCCAGTAGTAGTCATTCTTTTTTGATTTTTTGCAAAATTACATATTTTCAAATAACTAATAGTATTTCAAGGGTATAATCATTTTTTAACATAAAAATATTTATTTGTTAATTTTCAAATAATTACACGTAATTGTCGCCTTTTTTTATAAAATTTGCATCAGTATTAAAAATAAAAATAATATAAATGAAAGTAGCTGTTGTAGGTGCTACCGGAATGGTAGGAAACGTGATGTTACAAGTATTAGCGGAACGGAATTTTCCAATTACAGAATTATTGTTAGTCGCTTCTGAACGTTCTGTTGGTCAGCAAATGGAATATAAAGGAAAGAAATTTACAATAATAAGTATGCAAGACGCTGTTGATGCCCGTCCTGATATTGCATTATTTTCGGCAGGAGGAACCACTTCTGAATTATGGGCTCCAAAATTTGCTGAAGTTGGAACTACGGTTGTAGACAACTCTTCAGCATGGAGAATGGATCCTTCAAAAAAATTGATAGTTCCTGAAATTAATGGCTCTGTTTTAACTAAAGAAGATAAAATAATTGCAAACCCTAATTGTTCTACCATACAATTGGTAATGGCTTTAGCGCCTTTGCACAAAAAATACACTATGAAACGCGTGGTCATTTCCACATATCAATCTGTTTCTGGAACTGGGGTAAAAGCTGTTCAACAGCTTGAAAATGAATCAAAAGGCATTAAAGGTGAAATGGCTTACCATTATCCAATTAATAGAAATGCAATACCACAATGTGATGTGTTTTTAGAAAATGGATATACCAAAGAAGAAATGAAATTGGTAAAAGAACCAAAGAAAATTTTAAACGACTATTCTTTTTCTGTTACCGCCACTGCTGTTCGTATTCCAACCTCAGGAGGGCATTCTGAAGCGGTTAACGTTCAGTTTGAAAATGATTTTGAGTTAGGTGAAGTGCGTAAATTATTAGCAGAAACCCCTGGAGTTATTGTACAAGATAATTTAGATACCAATACCTATCCTATGCCCATGTATGCGCATAATAAAGATGAAGTTTTTGTTGGCCGTATTAGAAGAGATGAATCACAGCCGAACACATTAAACTTGTGGATTGTTGCTGACAATCTTCGTAAAGGTGCTGCAACAAATACCGTTCAAATAGCGGAATATTTGATTGAAAACAACTTAGTTTAAATTAATAAATTTAAGTTGTCATTCTGAGGGAATCGAAGAATCTATCAAGTTATTTAGACCGTCTTAACATAAAATTAAAAAGCCGCACAATGTGCGGCTTTTCTTTAGGGGCTATTTTGGGATTACTTTTTAGCCTCTAAAACGTCATTAATAATTTTTTCTAATTGATGTTTTGGTAATGCTCCTTGAGCCATTTGAGGCTCTCCATTTTTAGGTACAAATAACATCGAAGGAATACTTCTTATCCCAAATGCTGCTGCCAGTTCTTGTTCAACTTCAGTGTCAACTTTATAAATATTCACTTTTCCTTTGTAATCAATACTTAATTCTTCTAAAATTGGAGCAACCATTTTACAAGGTCCACACCAATCTGCATAAAAATCAATAATACAAGGTAATTCAGCTTCAAACTTCCATTCTTTATTTTTTTCAAAATTAAAAACCTTTTCTAAAAACGTTTCTTTTGTTAATAATTCAGTCATTCTTTTAAGTTTAATGTTATTATTATGTACAATTATTATACCATTATATTTGACGACAAAGTGACATAAAAACTTACATTCTTAACGTAACTTTGGTTACATCTGTAATTAATATTGTACTTTAACGACCTAATAAACTAATCTTTAACTAAAATCTTATTTATTATGAATTCAAAATTAACTATGGTTTTACGCATTTTACTAGGATTGATTCTAGTTGTGTTTGGAGCAAACAAGTTCTTTGATTTTATGCCTCACATGGAAATGCCAGAGGCAGCAGGAAACTTAATGGGTGCTATGATGGCATCTGGTTACATGCTTAAGTTGGTTGGAGCTACCGAAGTTTTTGTAGGATTACTACTACTAACTAAAAAATTGGTTCCTTTAGCTTTAGTGGTATTAGCCCCAATTTCAGTAAATATAATACTCTTTCATGTGTTTTTAGCGCCTGCAGGAATAGTTCCAGCAGCAGTTGTAGCTATAATAAATGTTCTGTTAATTTATGATAATTGGAGTAAATTAAAAATACTAGTTTAGTTTCTAAAAAAATAAGCTTTAAAAAGAGGTTGTTTAAAAATATTTTTAAACAACCTCTTTTTAAATTCAATATAAATTCAATATTTCTGACTGATTAAAAGGAACGCAATCTCCAACTGTTTTCCCTAACAATTGCTTTCCAATGGGTGAATTGGTTGAAACTGCAAAATATTTTTCATCATCAATAGTTATTTCACCTAAACTTATTGCTAAATAGTAATTTGCTTTGGTGGTAGTAATTAAACTTCCTAAACATATTTTTTCTGAAGTTTTTTGAATTTCTATTTTAGCTAAAACTTCTTTCATTTCAAGAATTGAAGCTAACTGTTGACTTGCTTTTTCCATTTCTAATTGTAGCATCGCTCTTCCAGTTTCGTGTTTATCACCTGCTGAGCTTTTGGTTTCTGAAAACAATGCTTTTTTGTTGGATTCAATAATTGTAATAACTGTATTGTATTTTTCATCTACAAAAAGTAAACACACCTCATATAATTTCTTTTTTATTTTTTTGAAGTCCTTCATAATTAGCTTGTAAAAATAACCCAATCCATATTGTTTTAATAATTTTGCATTACATTTTTTAAATATGCCATTTTCAGGAAAACGTTATCTCGATTATACCTCATTCATTAAATCAACTTTTGGTGAAAGGGTTCAAAAAATTTCATTAGATATTGGTTTTTCTTGTCCGAATAGAGATGGCTCTAAAGGTTATGGCGGTTGTACGTATTGTAATAATAACACCTTTAATCCCGATTATTGCGAACCAACAAAAAGTATCAAAGATCAATTAGAAAAAGGCATTGCTTTTTTTGGTAAAAAATACAAGGCGCAACAATACTTAGCTTATTTTCAGGCATATACCAATACGTATTCTGATTTAGACTCGCTTAAAAAAATGTATGAAGAAGCTTTAAATGTTGAAGGCGTTATTGGTTTGGTAATTGGTACCAGACCCGATTGTATTTCAGAAGAAATTATTGATTATTTATCTTTTTTATCTAAAAAATACTTTATTTCCTTAGAGTTTGGTGTTGAAAGTACTTTAAACCGAACTTTAGAAAACGTAAACAGATGTCATACGTTTGAAGAAACTCAAAAAGCTTTTGATAAATGTAAAAACAAAGGTTTCCATTTGGGTGCTCATTTAATTATTGGCTTGCCGGGTGAATCTAAAGATGAATTACTAATGCACGCTACCGAGATTTCAAAATTACCTATTGATACGTTAAAATTACATCATTTACAAATTGTAAAAAGTTCGGTGATGGAAGTTCAGTACAAACGAAATCCTGAAAATTTCAACTTATTTACTTCAGAAAGCTATATTGATTTTATAACTGATTTTATCGGTTGTTTACGACCAAATCTTATTATTGAACGTTTTATTAGTGAAACGCCACAAGATTTATTAATTGCACCTAAATGGAATAATCTTAAAAACTTCGAAATTATTGCATTGATAGATAAAAAATTGAAAGAAAAAGATACGTTTCAAGGAAAATATTATACTGATTAATATTTAATGTAGAAATAAATTGTATGTTTAACCTATGGTAAAAAAGGTTACAAAACAACTTTCCGAAATGCCTTGGATTTTTATTCCAGGTTTATAACTTTCTACTTACTTATTTCGACTTTCAATTTTTAAATTTTTCAAACTTTAAACTCAACAACTTATGAGCAATATAATTGTATTAGGTGCCGGTATGGTTGGTAGCACAATGGCTATTGATATGGCAAAAAAACATTTGGTAACTATTACCGATTTTAACGAAAAAGCATTAGAAAAAGCAATTAAAAAATGCGACAAATTAATTCCACAGGTTTTAGATGTAACCAATAAATTACTTCTTCAAGAAACCATAAAACCTTTTGATTTGATTATTTGTGCAGTACCTGGGTTTTTAGGTTTTGAAACTATGAGATCTATTATTGAAGCCGAAAAAAATGTAATTGATATTTCGTTTTTTCCAGAAAACTCATCGGAATTAGACGCATTGGCTAAAGAAAAAAATGTAACTGCTATAGTAGATTGTGGCGTTGCACCAGGAATGGGAAATATTATTTTAGGGTATTACAATGAAAAATTAAAATTATCAGATTTTGAATGCTTAGTTGGCGGTTTGCCAAAAGTAAAAAAATGGCCATTTAGTTATAAAGCACCCTTTTCACCAATTGATGTTATTGAAGAATATACGCGTCCAGCCCGTTATGTAGAAAATGGAAATATTGTGGTAAAGGACGCTTTATCTGATTGTGAATTTGTAGATTTTGATGGCGTTGGAACGCTTGAATCTTTTAATTCTGATGGCTTACGTTCTATCATTTTTACTATGCCACATATAAAAAATATGAAAGAAAAAACCCTTCGTTACCCAGATCATATTGAATATATTAAAGTGCTAAAAGAAAGTGGGTTTTTTAGTGAAGAAAAAATATTGGTGAACGGAACTGAAGTTTCTCCATTAGATTTTACATCAAAAATTTTGTTTAACGAGTGGAAATTAGGTGATACTGAAGAAGAAATAACCGTAATGCGCATTACCTTAAAAGGAACCAATGAAAAAGGTGAACAAAAAACCATTGTTTATAATTTACATGATGAATACTGTACCAAAACCAATACATCATCAATGGCAAGAACTACAGGTTACACTGCAACAGCAGCTGCAAACATGTTTTTAGAAGGTATATTTAAAGAAAAAGGTGTTTTTCCTCCTGAATTGGTTGGAAAATATGAGTCATGTTTTAAGTATATATTAAAGTATTTAGAGGAAAGAAATGTGATTTATACTATGAAAATGTCTTAAAAAATTATATAATGAAATGTCATTCCTGCGAAAGCAGGAATCTGTTCATATTGTAGTTGTGGATTCCTGCTTTCGCAGGAATGACATTTCAAGTTTTAAAACTCAAATTTTAATTGCACATTGATAGGTTTTACAATACTTTTTTTAGCTTGAGTATTTAAATTAGTCACAGAAATTCCTAATAATCGTACAGAATTTAAAACTTTCTCTTGAAATAATAACTCTTTAACAGCCACTAATAAAACTGCCTTTTCCTTTATGAAATAAGGCAGCGTTTTACTTCGGGTTTGAGTTTTAAAATCACTGTATTTAATTTTTAAAGTGATGGTTTTTCCTGATACTTTTGATCTGATTAATCGTTGTTCTAATTCTTCTGAAATTTTCTCTAATTTTTCGAGCATAAATATTTCAGAAGTCAGGTTTTTTATAAACGTATGTTCTGCTGCAACCGATTTTCGTTTTCTGTTAGGTTTAACTTCACTAAAAAGATTTCCTCTAACAATATTGTAATAATGACTTCCTGAGTTTTTAAAATGTTCTGTTAAAAATTCTTCGCTTTTTTGTTTTAAATCACTTCCTTTGAAAATTCCCAAATTATACATTTTTACAGCTGTTACCTTGCCTATTCCATAAAATTTTTCAATGGGTAATTCTTCTAAAAAAGATAAAACTTCTTCTGGCGGAATGGTTTTTTGTCCGTTTGGCTTGTTAATATCCGAAGCTATTTTAGCCACAAATTTACTGTTTGAAATTCCAGCAGAAGCATTTAACTGTAATTCATCAAAAATTCGTTGTCTAATTTCTTTGGCGATTAAACTCGCTGAAGGATTTCCTTTTTTATTCACCGTAACATCTAAATAAGCTTCATCTAACGACAGTGGTTCAACCAAATTTGTATACTCGTAAAAAATGGCTCTAATTTTTTTTGAAATTTCGGTGTACCTCTCAAATCGTGGTTTAACAAAAATTAAATGTGGACAATTTTTTTTAGCTAAAACACCACTCATAGCTGAACGCACTCCAAATTTACGAGCCTCGTAACTGGCGGCAGCAACCACACCTCGTTGTTCTCCTCCTCCAACTGCAATTGGTTTCCCTCTTAATTCAGGATTATCGAGTTGCTCTACCGATGCATAAAATGCATCCATATCTATATGAATTATTTTTCGGTGTGGTAACTGCAAATTCATACTTCAAAAATACAAAGTATTGTTCATTATTATTTTGATAACTCTAAATCAATGTCGCTTTTTATACGACTTTTTTACTAAATTTGTAAAAACCTGAAAAAAATTCCGATTTTAAATTTATTCTAAAAAATGAGTGAAGAACTTTTACAAAGAGATTTAATAAAAAACCCTCCTAAAATTGGTAAATGGGATTATTATAATGTAGGAGCTACTTCAATAAAACAATTAAAAGAAGCTCAAATTATAAGGAATGTAGATTATGGAAAAGAAGAAAAGAAAAAAGTTGATGCACTATTAGTTCAAAAGAAAAATGTAATTGCAGTAATAGAATTTAAAAAACCTTCTGAATTTAATACTAAAGCAAAACAAGAAAAAGCTATTGAGCAAGAATTATTGGTTGCCAAAAAACTAGACGCTCATATTATTATTGCAACAGACACTAAAGAAAGTATTTGGGTAAATGTATTAACTGGGAACAGAATAAAAGATGAAAATGGAAAAGAATTAAAAGTTAATTTTGATGTTAATGATGAAAAATTACCTGAATTAATTGAAAAATTAATTTCTTCTTTAAATGAAAAAAACGACCAAATAAAACCAAAGAGTTTAGTCAATCCTACAGATTTAGCAAAACAGATTTAGCAAAACAGATTTGGCAAGATATATGGTCAGCAAGTGGAGAATCGCCAACAAACTCTTTATATTCTTTTGTAGAGCTATTTATTTTTAAATATTTAAGCGATTTAAAAATTTTAGGTCAAGGTTTAGATTTTAATCATTTAATGGAACGCTATGATTATAAATTAGAAAATCCAGAAGATGAAGCTTTAGATTATTACGCAAATAACATAAGACCTTACATAAAAAGATTATTTCCTGAAGGAGATGATAAAACAACCATTATTAATGGTTCCGTTTTTGTAAATAATGAAGGTTATCCTGATAAAAGATATAGCAGTGTTTTCAAAAAAGTTCTAACTAAATTTAAAAATTATGGTCGATTAGAAAACATTGATTATGATTTTAAAAGTAAATTATTTGAGGTTTTCTTAAAAGAGAGTATAAGCAAAAAAAATCTCGGTCAATTTTTTACGCCTATTAAGGTGGTACGTGCAATTGGTGAAATGGCAAAAGATGATATTAAACCTAATATTAAAATTTGCGATCCAGCCTGTGGAGTTGGAAAGTTTCTTTTAGAACCTATTAGAACTAAAATAGATCAATTATTTGAGGTAAAAAATGGAGAAATTATTTCAAAAATTCAAATTCATGGGTTTGATAAAGGTTTTGACGGTGAGGAACAAAAAACCATTATTTTGGCAAAAGCCAATATGTTAATTTATTTTTCAGATTTAATAAAAGCTAATCCAACCATTACCAAAAAGTTTTCAGAGTTATTTAATGAAAGTTTTAAACTAAAAACCAATTCTATTTTAGGCACATTATCTGATGCTGTTGAAAATGAATACGACTTAATTCTTACCAATCCTCCTTATGTAACTAGTGGAAGTAGCAACCTAAAAGAAGAAATAAGTAATAATAGAGAACTAAAAGATTATTACAAAGTAAACGGAATGGGTGTTGAAGGTTTGTTTATGGAATGGATTGTTAGAGCATTAAAACCAAGAGGAAAAGCCTTTATTATTGTACCAGATGGAATTTTTAATAGACAAAATGATAAAAATTTACGTCAATTTATTTTAGATGAATGTTTTATTGATGGAATTATATCGTTGCCCTTAAAAACTTTTTTTACAACTTCTAAAAAAACCTATATCCTTTGTGTTACTAAAAAAGAAGATAAAAAAGTTGTACAAACCGATCCTGTTTTTACCTATTTAGTTAGTGAAATGGGGGAAAGTAGAGATATATATCGTTTTGATATTGAGCAAGATGATTTATCGGAAGCGGTCATTTGGTATTCACAATTTAAAGGCTCAATTAGAAGTAAATTTAGAAGTGATGATAAAAGGTGTAAAATAGAGCCAATAGAAAAATTTAAACCAGATACACATTGGAGTATTGAGCGTTGGTGGACAAAAGAAGAACAAATTCAATTAGGGGTTATTGAAGAGGATAATATTGTGAAAATAGAAGAATTTGGAGAAATAATAAATGATATATCCGAGATATTAAAGGAACATTCAGCATTATTAAAAGAAGTTGCTGAAAAAAAAAAGACAGTAAATAATTTTAAAGAAATTTATTTATCGAATAAAGATAATTTTGAACTTTTTATTGGGAAAAGATTAGTAAAAAAGGATTTAATACATATAAATGGAGATATTCCAATTTATAGTGCAAATGTAAAAGAACCTATTTCCTTCCACACAGAAAGTAATATTCTAAATTTTAATAACAACTTTGTTATTTGGGGGATTGATGGAGATTTTGAATATAATTTCATTCCAAAAAATAAACCTTTTGTTACAACCGATCATTGTGGTACAATTAGAATATTAAATGAGGATATTTTACCAGAATATCTTATGATTCAACTTGAGATAATAAAACATATATACGGTTTTGATAGAGGCTTAAGATCATCAATAAAAAATATGCAAAATGTATCAATCGAAATTCCATTTGATGAAAAGGGAAATGTTGATATTATAAAACAACAAGAAATTATTGAAAAATATGAATATGTAACTGATTTAAAATCTAAAGTTTCAGAATACAAAAAACAGATTAAAGATTTAATTGTTGAGGTTTCTTCCAATTATAAATCGGATAATTTTAAGGTAAAAAAAATATTTAAAATATTAGGAGAAGATAATTTAACCAAGAGTTTTATAAATTCAGATAAAGGCGAATTTCCAGTTTATTCGGGTCAAATTGAGAATGGTGGTGTTTTTGGGTATATAAGCACCTATAAATATGACGAGACATTATTAACTTGGGTAACTTATGGTAATTCTGGTCATATTAATATACGGTCAGGAAAATTTAATATTGGTAGGAATAATTGTGGTTTAAGACCATTATCCAGTAAAATAGATATAGATTATTTTAGATTTATTGCACAACCAATTTTTATTAACAATGTTAAAGGAGAAAAACAAAAGAGTTTACCTCAATCAATCGTTAAAGAATTAGAAATCCCAATCCCAATTAACTCAAAAGGTGAATTCGATATAGAAGCTCAAAAAGAAATTGCCGAAAAATATAGAAAAATTGAGCAAATTAAAAAAAGTATTTCTGAAGAATTAGATAAAATTACCAATATAGAAATTGATTATGAATAAGATAGAAACTAAAATTTTAAAAGCAGTAGAAACCAATAAATTAAATTTAGAAATTATTGGAGAAAGAAATTGGTATAATTACTTTATAAGAGTTACCCAATTAGTTTGGTCTAGAAATTTTCATGATGGTTATTTAATTGAAGTATATGATGAAAGATATGGCAATCATTTAGCATCAATAACATTATAATTTCACTTTTCATATAAAAATAGTTTTAGAAACCGAAATTTTTGAAATTCCACAACAAAAAGAAGCTGTTTTAAAAAAGTATTTATAAGTTAAAAAGGGTTGCTATTTAGCAACCCTTTTTATATTTCTAAATCTTAATCCTATTAATTTTCCCCTTCGGGGAAATGTCCTTAAGGACAAAGGGGATTAAATAATTCCTTGATCTAACATAGCGTCAGCTACTTTTATGAAACCTGCAATATTTGCTCCTTTTACATAATCTATATACCCATCATCTTGTGTTCCGAATTTAGAACAAGCCACATGAATAGAAGTCATAATTTGATGTAATTTAGCATCAACTTCATCTTGAGTCCAGTTTAATTTCATAGCGTTTTGAGACATTTCTAAACCAGAAACCCCAACGCCACCTGCATTTGCTGCTTTCCCTGGAGCAAAAGGTAATTTATTTTTATGGAATAAATTGATAGCTTCAGGAGTACAACCCATATTAGAAACTTCAACAATGTATTTTACACCGTTTGAAATTAATAAAGCTGCATCATCACCATTTAACTCATTTTGAATTGCGCTTGGCATTGCAATATCACAAGCAACTTCCCAAGGTTTTTTACCTGCAACAAATTTAGCTTCAGGGAATTCTTCAACATAAGGTGAAACAATATCATTATTAGAAGCTCTAAGTGCTAACAAATAATCAATTTTATCCTCATCTAGTCCTTTTTCATCATAAATATAACCATCAGGACCAGAAATTGTAACTACTTTACCGCCTAGCTCTGTTACTTTTAAAGCAACACCCCAAGCTACGTTTCCAAAACCAGAAACGGCTACAGTTTTATCTTTAAAAGTGTCATTTTTAGTATCCAACATTTCTTTTGTGAAGTAGGTAGCTCCAAAACCTGTAGCTTCTGGTCTAATTAAACTTCCACCCCAATTTAATCCTTTTCCTGTGAAAACGCCTGTATTTTCTCTTTGTAATTTTTTGTACATACCGTACATAAAACCAATTTCTCTACCACCTGTTCCAATATCACCTGCAGGAACATCAGTATCAGGGCCAATAAAACGCCATAATTCCAACATAAATGCTTGGCAAAAACGCATTATTTCAGCATCTGACTTCCCTTTAGGATTAAAATCTGAACCTCCTTTTCCTCCACCCATTGGCAACGTTGTGAGTGCATTTTTAAATATTTGTTCAAATCCTAAAAACTTCAAAATACTTAAATTTACACTTGGGTGTAAACGGATACCACCTTTGTATGGTCCTATAGCATTATTGAATTGTACTCTATGCCCAATATTTACTTTTACTTGTCCTGCATCATCTACCCAAGAAACTCTAAAAGTTAAAATACGATCTGGTTCGACCAATCGTTCTATTATTTTAGCTGCTTCATACTGCGGGTTTTGATTGTAAATGGTTTCAATTGACTCTAAAACTTCGTGAACCGCTTGCAAATATTCCTGTTCACCAGGGTGTTTGGTTTCAAGGCTCGTTAATATATCTTTTACATTCATTTGATATAGTTTATTTGTAAAAATTAATACTTAAAAAATTTTGTAGCAAAATTACTGATATTAAATTCAATTTTCAATAAAAATAGCGCAGTATTTGTTAATTTTTTAAGGATTTTTATGAATCCTAAAGAGAATGTACCCAAGCTCTACATTTCAGTGTTACATATTGAAGGAGAATGAGTCCTAAATCGTTTGAAATAGGGGAAAAATTATTTACATAAAGCCTTCTGGAGGTAATTCTTCTAATGAATTTTCCATTGAATTTTGATCATTATTATGCTTAAAACTATCCTTATAAATAACTGCTTTATTACTTTTCCCTTCAATAATAATTTTTAGTGGTTCTTTAAAACAAATATGCCTTATATAGGTGTCTTCATAACAAGCTTCTTGTTTGTTTAAATAATCAATATCAAAAAATCCATCATTTATAAAAGGGTTGATTGTTAAATATCCCACTTTAAATGAAGTTAAATTTTGAAAGAAATGGGTCCCCTGGCTTGGGTCAATTCTAAAATTATTTAACCCCGCTTCTACAATTATTTTTGCTGCAGTTATTTGTGGCCAAATTACAGGTATTCCTAACCATGGATCACTTGACCCCCATCTTCCTGGGCCTACTAAAACATATTTTTTATCTAAAGCTTCAAATTTTTTGTTTATCTCTTCAACTTTTGCTGCAATTTGTCTGGTATTTGCAGGATTAAAAGTATCTGGTTTTACGTAAACAAAATCAAAAATGTTTTCATAGGTTCCGTTTCCAAGCGCCGATTCCGAATAAATTATAGTATCATTAAGGTTGATATTTTCAGGTAATTCGCTTGTTGCTTCATAACTTTCAATAATTGGTCTAATTTGTAAGAAACTAAATTCTTTTGGCTGTCCTTCTGGAATGTCTAATTTAACAGCAAACTCAATTTCAATTGGATTTCTCATTTCTCTTTGGCCAACTCGCAATAAATCCTGTAGTATTTCGGGTAATGGAAATGTGTTGTATTTCAACACATTATCAAAGGTAATTACCCGAATCCCATCATGTAAAGTGCCTGGCTTTATGATATTATTTTGTAGGTCGTATGTTGAGGCTACAAATTTTAATGAACCATGATTTTCAGCCTTTCTTATTGTAATTTTCTTTTTATTAATAGCTTCGCTTGTTGAAACTATATAACTGTCTGGATTCATATCTAACCCATAAAAATATTGTTGTGTGTCGCGTTGTGTTGAATCTGGAGAAGATAATTGTAGTACTTTTTTTGGATGATAAGGTGAAAATCGTAGTGTTTGCCCACCACCAACAATAATTTCTCCTAAACCCAAAGCAATATTGGCTATTCCTTCATTGGGTTTTTCATTTCCAATAGGGTAAAAATTAATGGAACGGGCAACACCAGATATGTTTGGATAATACACATCGTTATATTGTTTCCCTGTAACTTCTTGTAAAATGACAGCCATTTTATCTTCCTCAATAGAATGAGAAGATGCTTTTAAATATGTTTTACTACTTTGAAAAAATGCCGATGCCATTACTGATTTTATAGCATTAGAGATCATCTCTAACATTTTTTCTTTTTTAGTGTTTGGTATCATGTACGTTGCAAAAACACCAGCAAAAGGCAGATAATGTGAGTCTTCTAAAACGCTTGAAGAACGAACTGCAATAGGTGTTTTTACTACTTTTAAAAATGCTTGAACATCATCTAAAACCCATTGCGGTAAAGGTTTTGATATAAATTCATTCAATATTTCATCATCGTTATTGCAATTAGCAACAAAGTTTATAAGCCCATATTTCTCCATAAACTCATCAAAAACTTCAGTACTTAATACAACCGTTCGGGGTATTGATATTGTTACGTCTTTATATTTGTTAAATAGACTATGCCGTTTTAAAAACGAGTCTATAAACGCTAAACCTCGTCCTTTACCGCCTAGAGATCCCTCGCCAATTCTTGCAAAACCCAAGTATTCATCGTACTTACTTTTTTGGAATTTCACAATTACACCCCTTGATCTGTAGACGCGATACGCTTTAATTGCTTTTATTAAAAAATCTCTTATTTGTTCTGCATCCTCAAAATCTTCATATTCAACATTTGAAAATAAATTAGCTAATGGAAAAAGTGCTCTTGATTTCAACCATTTTGAGTATTCACTTCTCTTCGCATGATAAGAAATAGCTTCTAGTGAAACAGTATGTAATGCTTTTTGGAAATTATTTAAATCTTTTACAGTTGCTAAAACTTTCATTTGTATAGGATCCCAAAATTCAAACTCGCCAAATGAAAAATATTTAGTGACATAATTTTTTATTTCTTCACCTAAGGTCTCAGAATGTTTGTACAAAAATTTTCCTTTTAATTCAATGGCTCTTTTTCTGTTTTCATTATCGGAAGATTGAATTAAAAATGGAAAATAACGCTCTAAACTCCGTACATATTTTAAAAATTCGAATCCCGCATTGACATCTCTCTTACCATCTTTAAAATAACTCACATCTGAAATAACACCTAAAAGATTATGTTGATACTTTTGAAACAACTCAAATCCTTCTTCATAATTTGTTGCTAGTAAAATTTTAGGTCTACCCCGCATAAGCATCATTCCACGATGTTCATTTAGACCTTCAGACATAAATGAACGTGTTTGCTTTAAAATGATTTTATAGATAATGGGTAAATACCTTGAATAAAATCGCAATGAATCTTCTACTAATAAAATAGCTTTTACCCCAATTTGATTAATGTCTTTTTCAGCATTCATTCTGTCTTCAGTCAGTTTAATGATGGCTAAAAAAATATCAACATTGCCATTCCAATGAAATACAAAATCAATAATACCTGCATTTTCACGCAATAACTTTCGTCTTAATTCAGAAGAATAATGGCTAAGTGCTGCAATAGGTACATCAGGAAATGCTTTTCTTATTTTTTTTGAAGTCTCAAATGCTTTATAGTTACCTATATCTAACCATGTAATAATGAGGTCAATTTTAACATCCGCCAACATAACGATGGCTCCTCTTGCTGAGTTTGCGTGTAAAAAACTTGGTGGATATCTTAAATTTAAAGCTGTGTATTCATTAAAAATTCGCTCGTCAATTCTCCCATCTTCTTCTAACATATAGAAATCGTAGTTTGAACATACGATTAAAACTTTGTTAATTCTATTTTGCATTAATTCATTAAATGCAACTTCTTCAAACATGAACGATTTTAAATCTGGTAATTTTTTCTTTTTCATTTATAGAAGACATTTATTTACAAATGCAAGATATCATTTTAACGATTAATTTTAATCATTTTCAAGAGTTTTATTAGCAAAACCAACTGAGATTTTTGTTTTAAATTTTGTATAGGTTTTAAAACGAAATACATAAAGATGAAAAAATTAGTGAACTCAAACTAATTATTCGTTTGTTTCAAGTCATAAAAACCCTTTTTTACTGAAAAAACATATCCCTTTTTTCAAAATAAAATTTGTGTAAATTTGTAACCTAATTTTAAGATGAAATGTTAGACAAAGTAAAAGAACTTATTGGCGAAGTAACAGCATTTAATGCAACTACTAAAGATGAACTTGAAACTTTTAGAATTAAATTCTTAGGTAAAAAAGGATTATTGAACGATTTATTTGTGGAATTTAAAAACGTTGCTCCTGCAGAAAGAAAAGACTTTGGACAGGCTTTAAATACGTTAAAAAATGTAGCTCAAGATAAAGTTACTGAACTAAAAGATATTTTAGAAAATTCACATGAGCAAAAAGGCGTTTATGGAGATTTAACTCGCCCTGCAGAACCTATTGAATTAGGTTCGCGTCATCCAATATCATTGGTTAGAAATAAAATTATTGATGTTTTTTCTCGCATCGGTTTTACCGTTTCTGAAGGTCCTGAAATTGAAGATGATTGGCACAACTTTACCGCCTTAAATTTGCCAGAATACCACCCAGCAAGAGATATGCAGGACACTTTTTTCATTGAAAAAAATCCAGATATTTTATTAAGAACACACACTTCATCTGTGCAAGTTCGTTATATGGAAAGTCATAAACCGCCTATTAGAACTATTTCTCCTGGAAGGGTTTTTAGAAATGAAGATATTTCGGCTCGTTCACATTGTATTTTTCATCAGATAGAAGGTTTATACATTGATACCGATGTTTCTTTTGCTGATTTAAAACAAACGCTTCTTTATTTCACCAAAGAAATGTTCGGAAAGTCTAAAATACGTTTACGCCCTTCTTATTTTCCGTTTACAGAGCCAAGCGCTGAGGTTGATATTTATTGGGGATTAGAAACAGAAACCGATTATAAAATCACAAAAGGTACTGGTTGGTTAGAAATTATGGGCTGTGGAATGGTGGATCCTAATGTGCTTAAAAACACAAATATTGACCCCGAAATTTACTCAGGTTATGCTTTTGGAATGGGTATTGAACGTATTGCAATGTTACTGTATCAAATACCTGATATTAGAATGTTTTATGAAAACGATGTTCGTTTTTTAGAGCAATTTAAATCGGTATTGTAAAAATCGTTTGAAAGTTTAAAAAGCCCCCTAACCCCCAAAGGGAGAATAAAAAGCAAAAGGCAAAAGTGAATAGCTAATAAGTTAATCTCCAAATACTTGATACCAGATACCCGCTACTTGATAC
>Ga0209231_1000616_pt1 | contig 18348 bp, 18 predicted proteins | sample Deesub45470m_DNA_FD_188086 | JGI IMG/M metagenome (GOLD analysis project Ga0209231, IMG submission 188086) | Deep subsurface microbial communities from North Pacific Ocean - 450_OLKR46/470m Metagenome (SPAdes) (version 2) | ecosystem: Environmental > Terrestrial > Deep subsurface > Unclassified ... | reverse complement strand
GGTATGGCTGCTTTTTTTTTAAGAAGAAATATGATCATCCAAAGAGAAAATAATGAGAAAGAAAAATTACAAAAAGAGATAGAGCTTAACTATTTAAAAGAGCAGGTGAATCCTCATTTTTTATTTAACTCATTAAATAGTATTTATTCACTTTCCAGACAGCAATCGCCAGAAACTCCTGATCTTTGGAAGGGAGTATTTAATTACTTAATGTTTATTAAAAAAAAACTTTACATACTGGAGAAACTAAACCTCCTATAACCAAGACTGTTAAAGAGCAATTATTATAATTATTTCTTTACCTATCAATTTACCATTCCGCACACCTGCCTGCCGATAGGCAGGCATTACACTTCCCTCCTTCTGTCAGTCAATTTAATAAGTGTATATTAACTACTCTTAACCCTTTGGGTGCAATTAATTTTTGATGCCTCGAACTGACGTTTTTAGTAGGGGGATTCCACCCACAACGGGTTACTCTTATATTTTATATATATGAACTCGTGAACTCATATTTCGGTTTCATTAAAATTGTAGAAGAAATGATTATTTAGATAATGAAGATTCTAACATTTTTATTTTTCAATCGTGTATTAGTTAGTTTTCCTACCAAAGCATCCGCAATACTTGCAGGAACGGCTACAAAAGCACAATCTTGTTTAAGTTCTATAGTCCCCAATTGATCTTTAGTTACTTCACCTTGTTTAAAAAACAGTCCAGCAATATCTCCTTTCGAGATTTTATCCTTTCTACCACCAGAAATAAACAAAGTAGTCCAAAATTGAGGTTTACGATCTCCGTTATTAGAAAGGATTTCAACTTTTGAATTTTCTATAAATTCAGGAAAAATTTCTTTGTCACCTTTTATCAAATACGCAGTTCCTTTTGCATCAACTCTTGCAGTTCTACCATTTCTATGCGTATACTGTTCAAAAGTATCTGGAATTTCATAATGAATAATGAATTTCATCTCTGGAATATCAATTCCTCTTGAAGCTAAGTCGCTAGCAATCAGAACAGAAACACTTCCGTTTCTTAATTTTATCAAAGCACGGTCTCTATCTCTTTGTTCCATTCCAGCATAAAAACAAGTATGTGCAATCTTCTTTTTCTCTAAAAAAAGACTTAAATCTTCAATACTTTCTTTTTTATTGCAAAAAACAATACCAGGATCACTACTTCCCAAATGGTTTAATAAATCTACCAATGTATTGTGTTTGTTTTTAGATAGAGAAAGGATTGTTTTCACAGTTAGTTTTGAACTCGCTTTGTCTTTTAGCCAATTCAAAGTGATTGCCTTATCCATTTTCAAATAACTTGGAATCGAAGTTCCTTGCGTTGCAGAAGTCAAAATACGCTTCGAAATATTCGGTATATAGCTCATAATAGTTTTCATTTCACCTCCTGAACCTACTTCAATTGAAATATCAAACTCATCTATAACTAATGTTTTGATGTCTTCTGTAGTAAAACGACCTTGTTCAAAATGATCTGCTAATCTTCCTGGAGTTCCTATTAAAATGGTAGGTGTATGTTTTAATTCAATTTTATCTTTTGAAATAGCTCTTCCTCCGTAAATTGCATTGGCCTTATAACCAGAACCCATATTTCGAATTACTTGCTCTATTTGTATAGCCAATTCTCTTGAAGGAACAATAATTAACGCCTGTACTTCGGCACATTCAGGATCTAATTTTGCTATTATAGGCAATAAAAAAGCCAAGGTCTTACCCGTTCCTGTTGGTGATAACAGTATGGTATTCGCATTTTTTGTAATCACATCCAAAGCTTCTTCCTGCATTGGATTTAGGGCGTAAATACTTAATTTTTCAAGAATCTCTTGTTGCTCTTTGATGCTATTTGCCATAGTTACTTCTTATTTTTTTCTTAGTAGAATCTTCCGACTTTGGAGATCCCAAACTTGTTTGAGCCAACTGATGAGCCAATATTTTTTCTATCAATTCTTCTTTTGTTAAATGATGAAATATGGTTCGAATTTCCTTTCTAAATTCTTCGGAAATGGTACGATTGGGTTTGGTTTTAAATATTTTTTTAGCCCATAACAAGCCATTGTTTTCTTCAATACTTTGTGCGTCTGCTTTTTTGATTTTTTTGAAAACAATGCCTAATGCTTTTTCAAAATCAGCAATATCGACTACTTCTTCTTGTTGAAGAATTGTTAAAGAAAGTCCGGTTGCTCCTGCCCTAGCCGTACGACCACTTCGGTGTACATACGCATCATGTGTGTCTGGTAAGTGATAGTTTACAACATATGAAATTTCTTTAACATCAATTCCCCGAGCAGCCAAATCTGTAGCAACTAAAATATCAATAAAACCTTCTCTGAATTGACCCATAATCCGATCTCGGATTCCTTGTGTTAAACTACCATGAATGGCCCCAGACGAAAATTTATTAATCGCTAAGTTTTTAGCCAATTTATTAACCGCTGCTTTCGTTTTACAAAAAATAATTCCCCGTTCGCCTTCCTTTGAATTTAAGAAATGTAGCAATACTTCCAATTTTTCTATCGGCTCTACAACTACATATTGATGATCTATTCCCTGATGCCCAACAGTAGACATGTCTGCTTCTATGTGAACTACATGTTTCGACATGTAATTTTGAACTAATTGTTTTATAGTTCCCGGCATTGTAGCTGTAAACAACAATGTTCTTCTAGATTTCGGAATTTCTTTGATAATACTATCAAGACCTTCTTTTAAAGCAACCACCATTTCATCAGCTTCATCCAAAATAAAATAAGAGATGTTTTTAATGTCAATAGCCTTCCGTTCAATTAAATCAGCCAAACGACCAGGTGTTGCTATCACAATATGAGTAGGACTTTTCAAACGTTCTATTTGAGGTTTGATTTGAATTCCACCACATACAATAGCAATGGAAATTGAAGGAATATGAGTAGAAAAAGAAATTAAATTCGTATAAATTTGCTGTCCAAGTTCTCTTGTAGGCGCTAAGATTACCGCTTGTATTGTGGTCTTATTTACATCTATCAATTGTAATAAAGGCAGTCCAAATGCAGCTGTTTTTCCTGTCCCTGTCTTTGCCAAAGCAACCACATCCTCTTTTTGATGTAATATAACTGGAATTGTTTTTTTTTGAATATCTGTTGGAACAGAAATTTGTAAATCAGCTAAACCTTTTTGTAGCTGTTCATTAATTCCTAAATCGGAAAAATGTCTTGACATAAAAAATAATTTTGGCAAAGATAACAATACCATTTTCGGGAATTGGACAAATAAATGTATTTTAGTAATAATTATCCATTCCACTACACTCCTTCTCGTCTTTTCGTGTAAAGAGAGTTTATTAACTTTAAATCTTAAAAAATAGATCAAATCAATTTTAAGTTTTTATAACATTATGATTTGCAGAATAATAGACGGTTAATTAATTACATTTTTTTTTGGTATTTAAAAAAAAAGACTATATTCGTAATTGTACAAGGTCATTTTAATTCGTTTTATCCCTCTGCTACTTCCCTAAATTAAAGGCCTAAGCATTTTTTATTTACTAACTTAAAATTTTAAATTATGCCAACAACAAGAACAATTTATGTAAAAAGAGCAGGGCAATCTCATCAACTAATTCTGCGCGATAGTGAAGGACATGTTCCAGGAAACGATCGGTTAACAACAAATGTAGATGTTAACGATACAGTTACATGGGAATTAGATACTGATAGTGGACTAACTTCACTCGAAGGTGTCTTAAAAGTTGTAAGTACCGATCCTTCATATAATCGGAATGCTGTAACCTTGCTAAAAAATGATCTTTCCTCTACTGATGGAAAATATACGGCTACAGTGGTAAGCGTATCTCCTGGAAAAGATAAATTTGAAAATTATAAAATAGGGTTTAAGGTTCCTAATGATACTACAACATATTGGGATGATCCTACACTTAAAATGAATACCTAAACAATAATTATGTCTTTTATTAGAAAAGCCTATTATTTTTTGATAGGCTTCTTTTATTTTACTACTCTTTATGTGTCTGCCCAAGATCAGAAATTGGCGGATAGTCTTTCTATTATCTACCAGGAAGATAAACTTGAAGGTTCTGAAAAGTTAGAATTACTACGCAATTTATCTTTTAATGAAGTTAATGATCTTGATTTATCTATAAGTTATGCTGATGAATTGATATCACTTTCATCCTTAAACAATAATTATTTATACTTGCATAGAGGATATCAACAAAAAGGAAATAGTAACAAACTTCAAGGAAATTTAAAAATGGCATTAGATGCTTTTTTTAAGAGTGGAGAAGCAGCTATTAAAGCGGTATATATAGCAGGTGAAGGTAGTGCTTATATATCTATAGCCGTTACTTATTCTGAAATGGAAAACTTCAAAAACGCTGAAATATATTTTAATAAAGGTATTGATTTATTAAGGAAAACAACAGATTCAATCGCCTTAGCGTCCGCTTTATTAAACGCAGGAGATACCTATTTCAATAATAAAAAGTATGAAGCAGCATTGCATAATTTTGAAGAGTCAGGTCTTATCTTTAGGAGGTCCAATTATTTAATTGGTACTGCATATAATAAAGGCAATGTTGGGATGGTTTATGCCGAGCAAGGAAAGGATGTGTTAGCCGAGAAGAATATAAATGAAGCGATAACCATACTTGAAGAACTCCAAGATTATTACCCAATTTCTGTCTATCTAACGTATATGGCTGATATTTATTTGAGAAAGAATGCTATAAATACTGCATTTAATTATGCTAAAAGAAGCCTTGAATTGGCACAAAAACATGGTCTAAAAGATCAGATTAGTGAAGCCAATTTAAAGCTTTCTGAACTGTATGAAAAAGCAGGAAATCCGGTGGCGTCCTATAAGCATTATAAGGATCATATTGCCTATAGAGATACTGTGGTCAATATAAAAGAGATCCAACAAATGGCGGACTTGCGTACCAATTACGAAGTTTCTCAGAAACAGACGGAAGTAGATTTATTGGAAAAAGAGTCAGAAATACAGCAATTAAAGGAAAAAAGACAAAAACAAATTATTTATGCAACGGTTATTGTATCTGTTTTAATTTTCTTGCTTGCCTTAGGGTTGTATAGACGTAATAAATTTATCCAAAAAACCAAAGAGATTATTGAAGAAGAAAAAAACCGATCAGATAAGCTGTTATTAAACATCCTTCCTGAAGAAACTGCTGAAGAATTAAAATTAAATGGCAGGGTTCAAGCCAAAAAATTCAATGCAGTTACTGTATTGTTTACAGATTTTGTAGGTTTTACACAGTATTCAGAAAATCTTTCCCCTGAAGCTCTGGTAAACACCATAGGTTTTTACTTTTCAAAATTCGATGAGATTACAGAAAAATATGGACTTGAGAAAATAAAAACCATAGGTGATGCCTATATGTTTGCGGGAGGCCTACCATTCCCAACAGAAGACCATGCCTCTAAAACAGTTAAGGCTGCCTTAGAAATAACCGAATTTGTTGACTCGACCAAAAAAAACAGAAAAGCCATCGAAATGACTTTCGATATTCGTATTGGTATCAATACTGGACCAGTGGTGGCGGGCGTAGTAGGTACCAAGAAATTTGCGTATGACATTTGGGGAGATACTGTTAATATAGCCGCACGTATGGAATCGAATTCAGAGGCTGGAAAAATAAATGTATCACAGAACACCTATGAGTTGGTAAAAAATGACTTTGATTGTGATTACAGAGGTGAAATTGATGTAAAAAATAAAGGCATGATGAAAATGTATTTTGTAAAAAGTAAAAAAGAGAATGGTTTATCGGAATTGTTGTAAAGCAACAAACAATAGCTATATATAAGATTCTTTAATATTTATTTTGTGTTTTTAGTTTAAAAAAAGCTCCCAATATTAAGGAGCTTTTATTATAATTTAGTAATCTTGTTGAAACAGTTTTTGGGAATCTTACTTAATTATCTTTATCTAAGAAATTTGGTATTTCATCTCCATCATCATCATCATCAAAAAAGTTTCCATTTCCGTTAGCGTCTTCATCTTTTGTTAAAATGCCATCGCCATCATCATCAACATCAAGGTAATTTGGGATTAAATCTCCATCAGTATCATCATTCTTAACATTACCATCTCCATCTAAATCTTCTAAAGTTGATGAAATTCCATCATTATCATCATCAGATTCATTCACATCTTGTAACGTAATTTGAAAAACTAAAGGTGAATTTTCAGGAATAGTACTTTGTGGAAAATTTCCATAAGCTAAACCTGAAGGGATAAATAAAATTCCTTTTCCATAGTTTTCATAATAAAAAGACTCATCTGTGTTTTTAATCTTTGTACCTCCCATAAAATTTGTAAAACCATAACTCCAGCCGTCAATAACTCTTGTAAGGGATAACCAGATAATACTAGCACTTGAATCAAAAACGGTACTATCTAATAACATACCAGTGTATGTAGTTAAAACAGAATCTGCTCTTGTAGGAGCAAATGAAACACCATCACTTTGCTTTAAATAATATAATTTATAATCAACTTCATTATTTGTAATTTCTTGTACAGAAACCTGATCCATCAAAGGAGTTTCACCATTTGTAATAGTCCAAATTCCGCCATCGGCATCATTTAAATAATGTGTTTGTAAATATTCGATGAGTATTGCATCATCTAAAAGAGATTGATTAGCAGCATCAAATGGCACAACAGGGCTGTCCTTTTTACATGAAGAAATTATAATACTAAGAATTAGTATGTAAAATAAATTTTTAATTTTCATTAAGTTTCAATTTTAAGGGCGCAAGATACTATTTTAGTACCTTTGTTAAAAGAGAAAAGTTGAATTTTAACTTTTATATATGAGAATAGATAAATTTTTGTGGTGTGTGCGTTATTTTAAGACTCGAAGCATCGCTACTGAAGCTTGTAAAAAAGGGCAGATTAAGATAAATGGCGACAGTGTAAAACCTTCTAAATTAATTTTTATTGGTGAAAATATTGCAGTTCGTAAAGATCAAATTAACTATAAATTACAAATTTTAGATATTCCTGCTAGTCGTGTTGGCCCTAAATTGGTTGATTTATACCGAAAAGATATAACGCCTCCGGAAGAACTGGAAAAATTAGATTTATTAAAATTTTCTAAAGATTTTTACAGAAAAAGAGGCGAAGGAAGACCTACTAAAAAAGACAGAAGAGACATTGAAGATTTTAAAGATGATGATAATTAATTTACAAAATAAAAAAGCACTTGTTGGAGGAAGTACACAAGGCTTAGGCAAAGCAATTGCTTTGGAATTAGCCAACTGTGGTGCTTCCGTTACTTTAATGGCAAGAAATGAAAATAAATTAAAGTCAACCCTGCAAGAATTAAATACCGATTATAATCAAAAACACCAGTATTTAGTGGTTGACTTTTATAATTTTAAAGATTTTGAAAAAGTGACTACAAATTTTTTTAAAAATAATTCGACTGACATTTTAATTAATAACACAAACGGACCAGAAGCAGGTACTGTTTTTGAAAAAGAAACAGATGATTATCAAAAAGCATTTGATTTATTATTTAAAACAACTTGTCATCTTTCATTATTGGCTATCCAAAATATGAAAAACAATCATTTTGGAAGAATTATTAATACAGCTTCATTAACCGTTAAAGAACCATTATCTCATCTGGTTTTATCAAATTCAATTAGGGTTGCAGTAGTAACCTGGGCTAAAACATTGGCAAAAGAGGTCGCTCCTTTTGGCATCACCGTAAATAATATATTAACAGGTATTTTTGATACAGAAAGAATAAAACAACTCAACCAATTTCAAGCAACTTCAAAAGGAATTTCTGTTGAAGAAAACTTTAAATTATTAACAAACGAAATCCCTATGGGAAGACTTGGGAAACCAGAAGAATTTGCCTATTTAGTAGCGTTTTTAGCATCAGACTTTGCTGCTTATATTACTGGAATAAATATCCCAATTGATGGTGGGTTAATTAAATCTTTATAATATTAATGAGCACACAATTTAACAAAGCTTATTGGGAAAATAAATACCTTGAAAACGCAACAGGTTGGGATATTGGCCACACTTCTACTCCACTAGCCGATTATTTTAATCAACTAATAAATAAAGAACTTAGAATTTTAATTCCAGGCGGAGGCAATTGTTATGAAGCAGAATATTTATTTGAACAAGGTTTTAAAAATGTTTATGTGATTGATATTGCTTTACAACCTTTGTTGAATTTCAAGAACAGATTTCCAAAATTTCCTAAAACTCATTTAATTCAAGGTGATTTTTTTAACCATATTGGGAAATATGATTTAATTATTGAACAAACTTTTTTTTGTGCTTTAGATCCTGTTTTACGGAATAAATATGTTGATAAAATGTATGATTTATTATCCGAAAAAGGGAAACTAGCTGGGCTACTGTTTAATTTTGAATTAACAGAGGAAGGTCCTCCTTTTGGTGGTAGCCGAGATGAATATCTTCAATTATTTTCTGCATCTTTTAATATAAAAACGTTAGATAAAAGTTATAATTCTATAAAACCAAGATTTGGTAGAGAATTGTTTTTTATCTTTGAAAAAAAATAATTTTAAATGGAAAGTTCAATTATTTTAACGAACGAGCAAATTCAAAACAAAACTCGAAGAATCGCATACCAAATATATGAAACCAATTGCAATGAGAAAGAAATTATTATTGCAGGTATCAATGGAAATGGGTATATGTTTGCACAAAATATTGTGAAAATTTTAAAATCTATTTCTGAATTAAAAGTTACTTTGTGTGAAGTTAAAATAGACAAGAAAAATCCTATTAAACCAATTTTAACTGATATTAGTTCAAATGATTACAAAAACAAATCGTTGGTTTTAGTAGATGATGTTTTAAATTCTGGAACCACTTTAATTTATGGAATTAAACACTTTTTAGAAGTGCCACTTAAACGATTTAACACTGCAGTACTAATTAATAGGAATCATAAAAAATATCCTGTAAAAGCAGATTTTAAAGGAATTTCACTTTCAACATCCATGAGAGAACATGTTTCTGTTGTTTTTGAAACAAAAAACTCCTATGCAATTTTAGAGTAATTCCTTAATTTCTTCAATAATTTCTAATACACTTTTCTCATTCACTGTAATCGTATGTTTTGCTCTCTGATAAAAAACAGTGCGTTCAAATAAATGTTTTGCAATATATTCCTTTAGGTTTTCTTTTCCAATGCTTGAAACTAAAGGTCTTTCTGTTGAATCGTTTTTTAAACGCTCGTAAATAGTATTTATAGACGCTTTTAAATAAAATGAATTGGATTTTGTCTCAATTAATTTCATATTATCTCCATAACAAGGTGTTCCACCACCCAATGAAATGATAACATCTTCTTTTAAATTTAACAGTTCTTGTAAATACTCACCTTCCTTTATCCTGAAATAAATTTCACCTTTACTGTCAAATATCTCAGTAATTGTCAGCTGTTCTTTAGCTTCAATATAACTATCTAAATCAATAAATTGAATACCAATTTTTTTTGATAAAACCATTCCAACAGCTGATTTTCCACTTGCCATATATCCTACTAAAACTATTTTCATAATTTAATTTTCGCGATTTCTATTTATGAAAACAAATATCGTTTAAAAAACCACATAAAAAAACTTGCATTCTTAATATTAGATGGTATATTTGCACTCGCTAAGAAGAAAAAGTATTGACCTGGTAGCTCAGTTGGTAGAGCACCTCCCTTTTAAGGAGGTGGTCCTGGGTTCGAGCCCCAGCCCGGTCACAAAAAGTTAAGTTAACAGCTTAACTTTTTTTGTTTATTTAAACATGCGCGTGTGGCGGAATTGGTAGACGCGCCAGCTTGAGGGGCTGGTGTTCGCTTAGAATGTGCTGGTTCGAATCCAGTCACGCGCACTCTTTAAAGTATTGCTCATCAATAACTTAAATTCAACAATTGAAAGCTTTTATATTTAAAATTGGAATCTTCTTATTTTTAATTCACTCCAATTTTGCTTTTTCTCAAGAATGGAAGAATTTTAAATTGTATCAAAAGGCAACCAATAACATAGTACTTTCTGAAGGCTGTTGGTTAAAAAGAGACAGGATAAAACTAACAACTATTTGGAAACAAGCAAACAAATTCAATCTTAACCAAATAAATGGTTATGAAAAGTACAGAACAATAAGTGAAATCCGCGATTTTTATTTTTGGTTTGATCAGGAGAGAATTCTAAAGGGGCATGAAATAAATTGGATTGGTGTTGCTGCAATAGCAACAAATCAATTATCTAAATTAGATAATGAATTTATTAGAACATTCATTGTTAGAAATAAGGAAGTTGTAAAGTTTGCGAATGAGGGTTCACAAAATGTATTTAAATTTTCATTTCCAAAATTAAAACAAGTTTATTTTTCCATTCATTCTTTAAAAGGAATAGAAGCGAAAAACTGGGATAGTATCCATGGCACAAATGAGCAATGCTTAATTTTGGAACCTTTATATAAAAAACTATCCGAAAAAACCTTCAATAAACTGGAAAGAATGGCAAGAGGAAAAGGTATTTATTATTTTGGGACTCCAAAAGGTTTAAAATATGAAGGCCGGTTAGATGACTGTGATTCTAGAGTCCAATTTGGATTTAACAATATACTTCCATTATATTTAACTAAAATGGGGCTAGATTTAGACTGAATTTATAATTATTTAATATATTTCATGTAAAATCAATTTTAATTTGAATAAAAATTATAGCATATTGGGTTGTGGTTGGTTAGGTAAACCATTAGGTGAATATTTCATAAAACAAGGAATTAGCATAAAAGGTTCCACTACCACTAAAAGCAAACTACAAGATTTAAGTACTGTTGGAATTGAACCTTATTTGATAGATTTAGAAGTGTTACAAAATAATATTTCAGAATTTTTAAATTCGGAAGTTCTTATTGTTGCAATTACATCAAAAAACATTCAAGGTTTTAAAAATTTAATAAAAGAGATTGAAAACTCTTCGATAAAAAAAGTGTTATTTATTAGCTCAACTTCCGTATATCTAAATTTAAATAAAGTAGTTGCAGAAGAAGATGATACAATCCAATCAGATTTAGCATTCATAGAACAACTTTTTTTGAAAAATAAAAATTTTCAAACTACAATAGTAAGGTTTGCAGGTTTATTTGGATACGACAGAAAACCAGGCAATTTTTTTAAAAGCGGAAAAATTATTCCCAATCCAGAAGGTTTTGTAAATATGATTCATAGAGATGATTGTATTTCAATAATTTCTGAAATAATAAATAAGGAAATTTGGGGAGAAATTTTGAATGCTTGTGCAGATTCACACCCTACAAGAAGAGAATTTTATACAAAAACAAGCCTAGATATCGGAAATATTTTACCTGCTTTTGAAAAATCTAAAAAAACTGAATTCAAAATAATAAGCAATGATAAATTGAAAAAAATGTTAGATTTTGAATTTAAATACCCCAATCTTTTAAATATTGATTACGAAACTTTTGACAATTTAAATTAATAATATTTCGGCAGTTGTTTACAAAATATTAATTATGATTTTTGTTCCTTTTTAGGCATTGGTCCCCTTAAATGAATAATTAAACCATTCAAAAAATTTCTCAAAATTTGATCACCACATTCCATATATTTTGGATGATCTTCACTCCTAAACATTGCATTTAACTCACTTTTTGAAATATTAAAATCAACCAATGCACATATTTTAACAATATCTTCATCTCTTAATTTATGAGCTACTCGTAGTTTTTTAAAAATATCATTATTATTTAGTCCCATTTTATAGTTTTTTTAATTAATTTAATATTCTTTTATTGCTGCTTCAACACAACGTTCTCCATCCATTGCTGCAGATACAATCCCTCCTGCATAACCACCACCTTCACCACAAGGGTATAATCCTTTAATTTCGGGATGTTCTAAATGTTCATTTCTTGGAATTTTTACTGGAGATGATGTACGTGACTCTACGCCTATTACATTTGCTTCTGCTGTATAATATCCTCTCATTTTTTGTCCAAATTCAGCAAAACCCTTTCGCAATCGTCCACCAATTATTTTTGGCAATAAAGAGTGTAAGGGAGCTGAATTTAAACCCGGTTGATAAGATGTTGTATTTAAATCATTTGATAAACGACCTTCAACAAAATCTGTTAATCGTTGAGCAGGTGCAATTTGACTTCTACCACCTGCATTAAAAGCTAATTTCTCCAAATCCTTTTGAAATTCTAACCCTTTTAATACTCCGAAATGGTTATACGTTGGTAAATCCTGATGCACATTAATTTCTACAACGATTCCAGAATTAGCAAACTCACTATTTCTTTTTGAAGGAGACATTCCATTTACGACAACTTCTCCTGGAGATGTCGCAGCAGGAACTATAAATCCACCCGGACACATACAAAAGGAATACACACCTCGGTCTTGAACTTGATGAACCAAACTGTAGGAAGCCGCTGGTAATAATTCATCCCTTTCACCTTTGCAATGGTATTGAATAGTGTCAATAATTTGCTGTGGATGCTCTACTCGAACACCCATTGCATAAGATTTTGCTTCTAAAGCAATATTTTTTCGATGCAATAAATAATAAATATCACGTGCTGAATGTCCTGTTGCTAATATGACTTTTTTAACAGTCATTTCATTAGTATTTTGCAATACCAGTGAAGCTAATTTGCCATTTTTTATTTTAAAATCTACGACTCTACTTTCAAAATATATTTCACCCCCATATTTTAAGATCGTTTCTCGAATGTTTTCAACAATAGTTGGCAATTTATTAGTTCCAATATGAGGATGTGCATCAATTAAAATTTGTTCACTTGCACCGTGAAAAACAAAATTTTCAAAAATTCTGCGAACATCACCACGTTTTAAACTTCGAGTGTATAATTTTCCGTCAGAATAAGTTCCTGCACCACCTTCACCAAAACAATAATTTGAATCTTCATCAACAATATGAAATTGATTGATGGCGCGTAAATCTCGCCTTCTTTCTTTAACTTTTTTCCCTCTTTCTATAACAATAGGTTTATAGCCTAATTCTATACAACGCAAGGCTGCGAACATACCTGCAGGACCAAAACCAATGATATGAATTTCTTTAGCATTAGACACATCTTTGTAATCGAATGAATAGGTTTCAGAATTTGGAAGCTGTTCATTAATATAAACAGCAACCTTATAATTAAAAATAATGAGTGCTTTTCTGGCATCAATAGATTTTCGCAACACTTTAACAGCATTAATCTCTTTTTCATCAATAGTTAGAAATTGAGCAGCTTTTTTAATTAAAATAGTTGAATCTTTTTCTTCAAGAATACTTACACGAAGTTGAACCTCTTTTACCATATTGCGAAATTAATCAAATTTAAGTTGTTTCCGGAAATCTTATGAAACAAAAATCTTTTCGTATTTCTTTAACAAATACTATCAGTAATAATTCCTATAATTGCATATGATAAAAAAAATACTATACATAGCGCTGCTATTAATTTCTTATGAAGGATTTTCACAAGAAATTAAACCAAAGGACACTACTTCAAATAACAAAATAATAACTGTTTTTTTACAAGGTCAAGTTGTTGATAATAGTGATAAAGAACCTTTAAAAGGGGCACATTTATTTAATTTGAATTCTGTTGTTGGTACTGTAACCGATGATGATGGTAAATTTGAATTAATAACTACTACAAACGATACCATTTATATTTCTTACTTAGGATTTCAGTCAATAAAATTAAAAATCACCAACGATTTATTGAAAGGAAATGAGCTAGTGATTGAGTTAAATGAGAAAACAGAACAAATGAAAGAAATTGTAGTGAAATCTCACAAACTTATTGGTGTTTTAGAAATTGACGCTAAAAATGTTCCTAAAGATAAATATAGCAGAATTCATATTGTTGGTTTGCCTCAAACTTATGAGGTTGGAACAAGAAGTCCAAAAACATATACTTCTCCTTTTGATGCATTGTTTAAACCTATAGATTTTGTTTACAATATGTTTGGTAAAAAACCGAACCAATTGAAAAAGTTAAAAAAATTGAGAAGCGAAGATAATTTACGTGAAATGTTGGAAGGAAAATTTAACAGAGAGTTAATGATGGAATATCTAGATATGGACGCTCAGGAATTAACAGATTTGTTAAATGAATGTAATTATTCTGATTATTTTATTGAGTCCGCAAGCGATTTACAACTAATTGAAGCGGTTTTATTATGTTATGAAAATTATAAGGCCATTAAAAAAGGAAGTACTATTAAAGAAAATATTAAGCAATAAAAAAAGGCAACCAACTGGTTGCCTTTTTTGTTTTAACCTTATATTTTTTAGTTATTTCCTAAAATTAAAGGCAACCCATCTTTAGAGCTTCCAACGATAACAACTTTAGTATTAGGAGATTTTGCAAGTTCTAATGTAGCTTCAATTCCTTTGTCTTGTAAAATTTTATCGGTTAATGAAGCACTTAAAATCTTATTTGCATCTGCCTTACCTTTAGCTTCAATAATTTGTTTCTGAGCTTCTTTAGAAGCAGTAACCAATCTAAATTCATATTCTAAAGATTCTTGTTCTTGCTTTAATTTACGTTCAATAGCATCTTTAATAGTGGCAGGTAAAGTTACATCCCTAACTAAAAGTTCATTTAACTGAATATATTGAATCTCTAAGATTTTTCTTGTTTCTTCATAAATTTCACTCTGTATAACATCTCTTTTGCTAGCATATAATTGTTCTGGAGTATAACGACCAACAACACTACGAGCAGCTGAACGAAGTGCAGGTTTTATAACTCGATCTAAATAATTTTGACCTTTTTCTTGGTGAAGTTTACCTAAATTTTCATACTCTGGAACAAACCAAGCAGAAACTTCTAATATAATATCTAAACCGTTTGATGAAAGTACTTTCATTTTTTCAAATAATTCTTGTTGGCGCACTTCATAAACAACTACGTTATTCCAAGGCGCAACAACATGAAACCCTTCTCCCAATGCAGGCTGATCTGTTACTACTCCACCGTCAAAACGTTTCCAAAGAACACCGGCTTCACCAGCATCAATGTTTACAGTAGATTTCGATAAAAATATAATTAATACAATACCTAAAATTATTAAAGGCATGATTGTTTTTGGTAATTGCAATTGTCCGTTACTCATAATATATATAGTTAAATTTAAATTTCCTCAAAAATACAAAACAGAACCTATATAATGTTGTTTTGAGTTTCTTTTTAATTTAATCTTATATTTATTTTAAATTTTTCCAAAATATTTACGTGTAAACCATTCTAAACTTAGAAGAAGTATGATTATGCCTAATAACCATTTCCAATCTATTAATGGCGTTTTAATAATTGTAGATTTTTGAATACTTTTAAAACGCTCATCTAATTTTAAGGACTCTAGTAGTTGCTTTTCTTGATTATTGTAATAAATTTTTCCGTTGGTTTTAGTAGCTACTATTTTTAAATGCTTATCATTAGAATTCGTATATTGCTGTTCTACTTCAAAAGGCAAGATTTTAAAATTACCAGAAGTGTTTTCTGTTTGATTTTCAACAGAAACCAAATATTTATATTCACCAAAAGGAATATTTGATAATTCTATATTAAAAGCTCTATTTAAAACTGCAAACGGTATTTTTTTAACATAATTTGCTTCATTATTTGTTATAGTTAACCAAAGTTTTGCTCTGTCATCAAAATTGAAATTTTTATCTAAATAACTTGCTGAAATTTGAATTGTTTCGTTCGTATAATAAATTGATTCAATTGTAACATTTAATCTTTTATTTGTTTGATTTGAAGCTAAGTATTGAATTAAATTTGAAATAAATCCGTCAAATTGTTCGAAGGATTTTGAAATTGTATAGCTATTCATTCTCCATTGCCAAGAATTTTCGCCAAATAAAACAGCTCCTTTCTGTTGATTTTTTTCAAAAGTAGCCAATAATGGTCTATCCGTATTTATAGCACCTATTTGCTGAAATAACAATGATTTGTATGAAGCAAAAAATGAAACTTCTCCAAATTTATCTTCAAGAGGTGCGAAATTTGAAAACCCAATATCACTACTCAAAAAAGTAGGATAATTCACATTAAATATTGGGTTGTAATTTTCGGATACTGAAATTACCTTTTTCGAAAAATTACGCTGAATTTTATTTAAAAAATCCCAATCGGTATTAAGTCCTGAAATAATAAAAAAATTTGATTTTTTAGCATCAATTTCTTTAATAATACTTTCAAATTTCTTTGAAGGCTGATACAAAATAACTAACTGATAATTAGCAATATTACCTTTAAAATCAGCAATATTTGTAATTGTTACAGAACGTTGTTTATTGCTTTCTATAGATTTTTTAAACATTCCTAAATCTGGATGAATCATAGAAGTTATAATAAGAATTTCAGATTTTTCATCAATAACTTCAATACTGAAGTCTTTTGTGTTATTAATCTTATTTTGCTCATTCTCTAGTTCTTCAATTTTAGCCGTAAAATATTGAATTCCTTTTGTTGTTGCTGTTAAAAAAAAGGATTCGATTTTTACATTCTCAGATGCTGAAAATTGTAATTGTTTTGAATAAACATTTTTCCCGTTATTAAAAACAGTTAATTTTTTAATGACTGGTTTATTCCCAATATAATTAACAAACAGTTCAACAGGAAGCTGATTGTTTATATAAGTGAATTTATTAACGTTTAACTGATTGATGGAAATATCCTCTAATACAGTAGTGTCTCCAACAATAAACGGAAAAACCGGACTTTTATAATTTACAAATTCTACATTATTACCTACTGTTTGGTTACCGTCCGTAACTATCAAAACTGGATTTATTCCATTTTTATTAATTCTTGAAAATTCTTGAAATGGAATAAATAAATTTGTGTGATTTTCATTAAATTTTAATGAATCTAAAGGTTTTACAGTATTTCCAAAACCATAATAATTTATTGAAAATTTATCATTTAATTTGCTATCATTTTTAATAGTATTTACAAAATTTTCAATGTTTTGAATTTGTGAATTGTATTTAATGGAAGTTGAATTGTCTACAGCAACAAATAAAGTTGGTTTAATAGTTTCAACAGAAGTTCTTTTGATAGAAGGATTGATAAGAAGTATTAATATTGAAAAAATACTCAAAAATCGTACTATAAAAAGCCAATAATTTAATTGGCTTTTTTCTTTCGTTTTATAAATATATTGAAATCCTGCAATAAACAAAGCAAAAATGGTAGCTGAAATAATTAGTAATAAGGTTGCAGTTTCCATTTTTATGTATCCAAAAAAATTTAATTACTGAATTTAAAAGAATTAATTTTCATTATATTATTTGTTGATAAACAGGCTTTTATGTTAACATACCTCCATCAACACTTAAAGTTTGACCCGTAATATATGAGCCCATATCTGATGCTAAAAAAACACAAGCGTTTGCAACATCTTCCGGAGTTCCACCACGCTTTAACGGAATTGAATTCCGCCATTCTTTTACAGTTTCTTCAGGTAAACTAGCGGTCATTTCAGTTTCAATAAAACCTGGTGCAATTACATTACTTCTAATATTTCTTGAGCCTAATTCTAAAGCAACTGATTTAGAAAATCCAATAATTCCAGCTTTTGAAGCTGCATAATTTGTTTGACCAGCATTTCCTTTTAATCCAACTACAGAACTCATATTAATTATAGATCCTGAGCGCTGTTTCATCATTGGTTTAATTACCGCTTTTGTTAAATTAAAAACAGATTTTAGGTTGACTTCAATTACAGTATCAAAATCTTCTTCAGAAATACGCATTAATAAATTATCTTTTGTAATTCCTGCATTGTTAATTAGCACATCAATAGTATTAAATTCTTTTATTACATCAGCTGCAAGTTCTTGTGCTGCCTCATAATTAGCAGCATTTGACTGATAACCTTTTGCTTTGACTCCAAACGATTCTAATTCTTTTTCTAAGCTGTTTGCAGCTTCAACTGAAGAACTATATGTAAAAGCAATATTTGCTCCTTGCTTTGCAAAAGTTATAGCAATTCCTCTACCAATACCTCTGGTTGCTCCAGTAATTAATGCTGTTTTATTTTCTAAAAGTTTCATAATCTATTCTTTGGTTATTTTTTAAATTTTCAATAAATCAAATATACACATTTGAAATAAAAAAAGCTCCCAATAAGGAAGCTTTTCAAAATAATTAAAATCTTATTTTATCCTAAAATCTCAGCAACTTTTTCTCCAATTTTTGCAGGAGATTCAACTACATGAATACCATTTTCTCTTAAAATTGCCATTTTAGCTTG
>Ga0209231_1000615_pt1 | contig 18351 bp, 8 predicted proteins | sample Deesub45470m_DNA_FD_188086 | JGI IMG/M metagenome (GOLD analysis project Ga0209231, IMG submission 188086) | Deep subsurface microbial communities from North Pacific Ocean - 450_OLKR46/470m Metagenome (SPAdes) (version 2) | ecosystem: Environmental > Terrestrial > Deep subsurface > Unclassified ... | reverse complement strand
GGTAGGTGAAGAGTATCGTCCCCGGACGCAGCCGCGGGTATTCCTCGGGGAGCGGTTCCTTGACCTTGACGATCATCTCCCCGCTGGAATATAGTTCGTCGGCGGTTTCGGTCAGGACGGCGCCGGCGCGGCGGTATTCTTCGTCGGCGATGCCGCTGCCGATTCCGGCACCGGTTTCGATCAGGACCCTGTGGCCGTCTTCCGAGAGGGTGCGCACCCCGGCCGGGGTCATGCTCACCCGGTATTCCCGGGTCTTGATTTCCTTGGGGACGGCGACGATCATTTTAATCCCGCTAAATAATGTTTAGGCAAAATATCGTTTCGGGCCTGGCCCGTCAAGAAAAAACGGCGGGCCGGGCGGACACTCCCCCTCCGCCTTTCGGAGCAACCATGGATTCCTCGTTGAGCAAACGCTACTATCGTCTCTCCCGCGCATCGATTGCCTATTTGCGCTTCATCCTCGAAAGTTACGACGGCCTCCTTTTTGCCCGCACCCTCGACAGCGTCGGTGCCCTGGTGGAAATCGCCTACCCCCCCTCCCGCGCCGTCGATGCCGAAGCCCTGTTGAACTCCCTGTCTGCCGAAATCCCCCTCCTCGAAGTCCCTCCGCCGCCGGCGGAGGATTACCGTCCCCTTTAATCGCTCCACACGTTTCTTCCCCACAGTACGATGGCCGCCGAAGCGAGCGAGGAGAAAATTTTTTTAACGCAGAGGCGCAAAGGAGGAGAGAAAAACAGAGAGACATAAGAGGGATTCTGGGTAAAAGCCATTGTCTCTTGCAAACATTTATCCTACAGGGAGGCCCGGTAATCGCGGCTGAACCATGTTTCTCTCTCTATTGGCCTGCGGCCACCGGAGGGAGTCCAACGGGCTCGACGGAAATATTATCGAAAAAGACCGGCTGGCGGTCGGCGGTTCCGTCGCGGAAGAGGACCAGGTGAATCATGCGGGAGTTCGGCGCGGTGGTGAAGGTGAAGGTCTGCTCCGTCCAGTCGCTGCTTCCCTTGAGTTTGACGCCAGGTTGCTGCCCGGTCTGATGCTCCCGGAGCATCGCTTCGGTGAACTGCTCGCCGATCCAGAGAAATCGGTCGAATTCGAGGATGCCGATCCCCGCCGAGCCCCCCTCGGGGAGTTCTCCGCGGTAGCTGAAACTCAGTTTGTAGCTCTGCTGCGGCTCCACGCCGAGGGGGGCGAAAAACCCCACCGATTCCAGTCCCTTGATTCCCCTTACCGCCCAGGCGCTCCCGTCTCCTTCACCCCCCCGGGGGACGACGCCCGAGGTGCGCAGCACATGGTCGATATAGGCGGCCCAGACCCCCTGCTCCTGGCTCTTTTCGTCCTCCGGACGGAATTCGGCGACCCGGGGGAAGAGGGAGAGCTGAGGTTCGCCGTCGAAGGTTTCGACAACCGGCGGTGCCGGTGGCGCCGGTTCCTCCCCGGCGGCCGTTTCGGTCGCGGCCGGGGCGCTGGCTTCGGCCGCCGGAGAGGGGGCGGCGCCGGTTGCGGACGATTCCTGGCGGGACTTGCAGCCGGCCAGAAGGATCAGCAGAATCAGGAAGAGGATCGATATGCGCAGAGCGGTCATGGTGGCGATTATCCTGGGTAAGGGGTCGGCAGGGTTGAAGATCCCGCATTATAGAGCCAAACCGGCGAAGGAGTCAGCCAAAAACCGTGCACCAGGGTCCCTTGCCCGAGACCGGCAATAATGCTAGACTCCCGGGAAATTCCCACTGTCAAGACTCTTTCACCCTCTTCGGACGCGTCGTTCCCATGATTCTTGCCTTCCTCAGCTCGCTGCGCCTCACCCTGACTCTCCTCCTCGGCCTGGCCCTGGTCGCGGTGGCCGGCACCCTGAAGCCGTTTCCCGGCGGCCGTTACGACCTCTTTTACCAGAGCCCCTGGTTTCGTTTGCTGCTGGCTCTTCTGGCTCTCAACATGGCGGTCTGCACCCTCAAGACCATTCTGCGCAATCTGAGGGAGAAGAGAACCGCCCTCGAGCTTCTTCGAGCCGAACAGGTCTTTACCGTCCCATTGCGCTACGTCCTCCCCGGGAACCCCTCCCTGGACCTGCTGGAAAAGGGGCTCTCCGGACAGGGGTACCGCATCGATCGCAGCGGCGGGGTCCTTCTCGGCCGCCGCGGACTGGCGGGGCGCTGGGGATCGACGGTGGTGCATCTGTCGGTGCTGGCGATCATGATCGGGGCTCTCGGCGCCGGCCTCGGTTTTGTCGGTACCCTCAACATGTACGTCGGCGACAGGAGCGCCGTCTATTTCGACTGGGACCGCCAGGAGGATCTCCCCCTGGGGTTCGAGTTCCGTCTCGACAGCTTCGAGCCCCTCTACTACCCCATCGAACTGCAGTTCGTCGCCATCGACCCCGAGACCCGCCAGGTCATTCAAACCTACACCACGAGCGAGGGGGAGACGGTGGACCTGCCGACGCCGGGGGTGCGGGCCCGGGTGATCAAATTCATCCCCGAGGATGAACATCTGATCCTCGGGATCTCCCGGGGAGGTGCCGAACTCGGCGCGTATCACACCTTCGGCGGCAAGAAGGACCTCGTCAACGCCATCGATCCCGGTTTCGAGATTCGGCCGACGGCCTTTCGCACCCCGATTCTGCGCCAGCTGCACAGCGAGGTGTCCATCCTTGAAAAGGGGGAACGGGTGCAGCACGGGGTCATCGAGATCAATCAGCCCCTGGTGCACCGGGGAGTCGCCATCTACCAGACCGCCTACGCCCGCGACGAAAAGGGGTTCTGGTCCGCCGGATTCCAGTTCTCCCGCGACCCCGGAGAGCCGGTGGTCTGGGCCGGGTGCATCCTGCTGGTCCTCGGCCTGCTGGCCGCCTTTGCCATCCCCTACCGGGCGGTGGGGGTGAGCCGGATCGACGGCGAGACACTGCTGCTGGCGCTGGCCGGTTTCCGCGGCGAGGGGGGGAGCGCCGCCTTCGACGCCCTTGAACGGGGAGTGGCGGCGTCCCTTGCTGAGGAGGAGGGCCAAAGTCCTCCGGGCAGGATCTGATGCTCATCCGCTCGATCCGCGGCAGGCTGCTTTTTGCCACTCTTCCGGTGGTATTGATCTTTGCCGTCTGTGGATCCTTCGCCATCTACCAGACCTGGGTGGTGGCCAGCCGCACCCGCCACTTTGTCGGAGCTCATCTGGCCACCGACAACCTCCTCATGGGGATCCGCCTGGAGGTCGAATCGATTGTCCGGACGGTGATGCTCCCCCCGCCGGATCTCGAGGTCGCCGGGTACGCCAGGGATGCCCGCAGCCGTCTGGACGACTTCAGCAGCAAACTCAAGGGTGTCACGTCACCTCTCGCCGAAGGGGAGGCCGCCCGCGCCCTACTCTCCCGTCTCGCCCTGCTCCTTGAGACCCCCCTGCTCTTATATCGCGTCCCCGGAGAAGCAATGGAGGTGGCCGACGCCTCCGTCGCTCCCCTGATGTCCACCGCCCATGAACTGGGATCCGTTCCTCTGGCCAACGCCATCGCCGAGATGGTGATGGCCTTTAACGATATCCTCATCACCGGAGATGAGGCCGAGCGTGAGCTCTTCGACCGCAAGGCCGCCTATGTCGAGGGACGAGGGGACTTTCCCCGCTACCGGGAGGAGTTCCGTTCGTTCAAGGAGAAGGGGGAAGCCGTTTTCGAATCGGCCCGTACCCTTTCCCGGGCGCGCGCAGAATTTTTGGATACCGGCAACCAGCTCTCCGCCACGATGGCGAGGATGGCCGCTGAGTTCGAACGGACCGTCCTCCTTCCCGAGGAAGTCCGGGTCCAGCACCAGCTGAAAACGATTCTCCAGGTTCTGCTGGCGGCCATGGCCGTCGGCACAGCCGCCGCTCTCCTGGTCGGTTTTCAGGCTTCGCGCAGCTTTTCCCGCCCCCTGCTGGCCATGGTCGGAATGCTTCGGGCACTCGAGAACGGGGAACGCGGCCGGAGGCTGCGAATGCACCGGGAGGATGAACTCGGACGGATGGCCTCTGCCATGGACCGTTTTGCCGATCGTCTCGAGGAGAACATGGCGGCCCTGGAAAAGGAGGTTGTCGATCGCCGTGAGGCCCAAGCCGACCTGCAGATCAGCGAAGGGGAGTACAAAAAGCTTTCTCAGCAGTTCCAGGTCCTCCTTGATGGGATTCCCGACCGTCTTACCCTGTTGACCCCCGATCTAAAGGTGGGATGGTCCAACAGGGCGGCCAGCGAATCGCTCGTCGGCGATCAATCCCAATGTCTGTTCGCCGCCTCGATTGTCAAAGCCTGTTTCTCGAGGGGCCGGGCGGCGGACGGCGTTGAGGCAACTCCCGACGGACGTCTCTGGGGAGTCAAGGTCTTCCCTCTGAAGGATTCCGCGGAGGAGGTGACCGGCGTCATCCGTCTGGCCAGCGACATCACCGAGCGCCGCCGGCTGCAGGACGAAGCGACTGCGGCCAGCCGCCTCGCCTCCCTCGGGGAACTCTCGGCGGGGGTGGCCCACGAGATCAACAATCCCAATGGTCTGATCCTCCTCAACGCCCCCTTGCTGATCGAGACCTACTCGGCAGCAGCGGAGATCCTCGACGCCCGTTTTCAGGCTGAAGGTGATTTTATCCTCGGCCGCATGCCCTATTCGCTGCTGCGCGATGAGCTCCCCGAACGATACCGGGAGGTCCTTGAGGGAGCAAATCGCATCAAGCGAATCGTCGAGGACCTGAAGCGCTTCGCCAGCCCGGAACCTCTGGATCTCTGCGCCGGCTTCAATCTCAACGAGGTGGTCCATGCGTCGGTGAGGCTCCTGGCCCACCTGATCAAGAATTCCACCGATCATTTCACTTTGGATCTTGCCGGGGACCTTCCCGAAGCCCGGGGGAGTTTCCAGCAGGTCGAGCAGGTCGTGGTCAACCTCGTGCAGAATGCCTGCCAGGCCCTTTCCGGCCGGGAGAAAGGGGTGCATCTGGTCACCCGCTTCGATCCGGCCACCCGTTGCGATCTCCTGGAGATCAGCGATCAGGGGTGCGGGATCATGGCGGAGAACCTGTCGCAGATCACCGATCCCTTCTTCACCACCCGCAGGGAAACGGGGGGGACAGGCCTGGGATTGTCGGTGTCGACCCGCATCGTCCGGGAGCACGGCGGTCGATTGACTTTCGACTCGATTCCCGGGAGGGGGACGACGGCCCTTCTTGCTCTGCCGGCCCTGACACAGGAGGAAGCCTAGGTGAAGGAACAACAGGCCGAATGGCCGGTTCTGCTGGTCGATGACGAACCCTCCTGGCTCAACAGCCTTGCCTTCACCCTCGCCTACGAAGAGGGGATCAGGGAGGTCATCAAGTGCGGCGACAGCCGTGCGGTTTTAGAGATTCTTGCCGATCGGGAGGTCGGTGCCATTCTCCTCGACCTGACCATGCCCTACCTCAGCGGCGAGGATCTCCTTCCTCTGATTCTCGAGAGACATCCCGAAATCCCAGTCATTATCGTCAGCGGTTTCAACCAGATCGAAATCGCGGTGCGCTGCGTCCGCCTCGGAGCTTTCGACTATTTTGTCAAGGCCAATGAACGCGAGCGCCTGATCGCCGGATTGCGCCGGGCGCTTTCCCTTCGGCAGATGCGCCGGGAAAATGAACGGCTGAGTGACCGGGTCCTGCTGAACAAGCTGGAGGCGCCCGATCTCTTTGCCGGGATTCACACCCGCAGTTCGCGAATGCTCTCGCTTTTTCGGTATATCGAGGCGATCGCCTCCAGTCGGGACCCCGTTTTGATTACCGGGGAGACCGGGGTCGGCAAGGACCTCGTCGTTCGCGCTCTTCATAATGCCGGTTCTGCCGGCGAGCCGTGTGTCGCCGTTAATGTCGCCGGCCTCGATGACCGGCACTTTGCCGACGCCCTCTTTGGTCATGTTCGCGGAGCCTTTCCCGGCGCCGGCGAGGACCGGCAGGGGATGGTCGAAAGGGCCGGCCGCGGCACCTTGCTTCTCGACGAGATCGGCGACCTTTCCACTGCTTCCCAGATCAGGCTGTTGCGTCTTCTTCATGGGGGAGAATACAGTCCCCTGGGGAGCGAGGCCACGCATCGAACCAAGGCCCGGCTGGTCTGCACGACCAATCGGGATCTGCAGGCCAGCGTGGCCGCCGGGACCTTCCGTCGCGATCTCTACTACCGCCTGCGGGGTCATCGCCTGCAGATCCCGCCATTGCGGGAGCGGCGGGAGGATATCCCTCTGCTTTTCGATCACATTCTTCGCGAGACGGCAGCTGCACTCGGCCAGCCCCCTCCCGCCTATCCCCCGCAGCTTCTCGATCTGCTGGGGTCCCACCACTTTCCCGGAAACGTTCTGGAACTAAAGGCCTTGATTCGAGAGGCGATGATCAACCACCAGGGGAAGATTCTCTCCATGGAATCCTTCAAGAGGGGGATGGGAGGTGATGGAGGGTGTGCCCATCCTCAGGAGGGGGGCTCGATGCCCCCTCTGGTCATTCCTGAGCAGATGCCGACTCTCGTCGAAGCCGCAACCTATCTTGTCGAAGAGGCGATGCGGCGGGCGGGGGGAAACCAGTCGATTGCCGCCAACCTTCTCGGCATCACCAGGCAGGCTTTGAACCAGCGTCTGAAGAGGGGCCGCAGGTAGCCCTTCCACCGTTTCGCGATTTTTTCAGTTTTCTATTCCGGCCGCCCGCGACTATCGCAGGCGGCCTTTTTTTGTCGATCCAGCCGCGCCGTTTTGCCGTCTGGGCATTTGACGGGGCTTGGGTCGTTTAACGGAATCCTGACCGGACGGGAGATGCCTCTCTGCCCGGGGGGCCGCGAAAACAGGCAAAGAGCCGGTTTGGTGAAAAATAATGTGTCAATAATTGTTGCGCCCCGGGGAATCGATCTGTTTACGGTGAGCCCGCTCGAGTCGGTTTCAGACAGGTCAACGAATGTTGCACCCTTTCCCTTGTGTCTTTCCATCGACGGTCGGCCCAACTGTCCGAAGTTTCGATTGAATTTTAATTGTTTGGGGTCTCAAATGGTCTGCCGGTTGTCGTCCCATGGAGCGATGTATGGATTTCCACGGCAGTGATTTTTTTACCGGGAATGAAGTTTGCTCTTTCTTGCCGCTGGAAAGAAGTCCCAAAAGGATACTTGTCCGGTGAATTCAACCGCACGCTGATAGCTTTCTTTGTCGGTGTTGCACTTGCCGGAACGAGTTAAATAGAAGTCGGTCCTGCGGAAGGAATGAAATTCAGTGAAGGAAGTTTCCCAGATGATAGCGGCCCTGGACGTTTTTCGCGGCCGGGTGAATAAGGACATGCCGGTCCAGCATGTCGTTTTGCTCCTCGCCGTCGCCGAGACGCCGGGGATCACCATGACGGAACTGATCCGGGCCCTCGACATGTCGCAAGGGGCGGTCAGTCGCAATGTGAAGCTTCTCTCCCTGTCCATCGAGAGAGTCGACGGAACGGCCGTGGCCAGGGGGGCGGGGCTGTTGAGGACCGAACCGGTGGGTGAAGGCCGGTCCCTTGCCGTCTATCTCACGGAAAAAGGGGAGGATCTGGTGCGGGAGGTGGTTGGTGCCGTACGGCCGGTTTTTCTCGATCAACCGCACCGTCCCGGAGTCCGTTCCCCTGCGGTGAAAAGCAAGGCAATCTCCGTCGGCGCAGGTTAGGGAATCCGCCTGCTTGGTACCGGATGGTGGCGGGAGTGGCCAGTTGAAAAGGTTGAAAGGTAGGGATCGCAAGATGAGGACTGACGAGATGAGAGGAAAAATCGTGATGGGCGGCGATATGAGGCGGCACTTGGCAACGGTGCTGCCGGTCATTCTCCTGCTGAGCCTCTGCTGGATGGTTCCGGTAGCGGAAGCCCGATGGTCGCAGACCGGTTCGAACACCTGCAGTACTTCTGGTTGCCATCCATCCAGCGGTATTGTCTGGCAGACTCCGCCGACGATTGCCGTTGCGACCCGCAACATCACCGCCGGCCAGACGAGCACTCTCCCCTACGCCGGGGCGATCAGCGCCAGCACCGGTGATGTCCTCGAGATCGACTGGCGCTATGCCGGTTTCACTACGGCCAATTATGACAATGCCGTGATCTGGGTTCCGGATGGCTGGACCGTTGCCCAGGGGACCTCTGCGGCATCGGGCGTCCCCGGTTGGAACACCAAGTGGGACCTGACTGATACCAACGGCGTCGCCGGCGCCGCCCCGGTGTGGACGGCGCGCGCCACCGACTGGGCGGCCCCCGGCACTCCGACCCAACCGTCTGGAGGCTATCATCTCGATTTCGGCGGGACAATCTGGGACGGCGCCGCCGTCAGCGCAGCCAAGGGAGCAAACCTCGCCAACGACAGCGGCGCCGGAACCGACCAGGACCTGACGCTGAACGTCATGGGGACCGACGCCCGAGTCACCGTTCCAGCCGGCGCCGCCCCGGGAACCTACCATATCCATGTCTATGGTGCCGGCAAGGCGCCCAACTCCGGGGGGCAGGCGACCAAGGGGAGTGTGCTGCAGATCGTCCAGGTGATCGTCACCGCGGGGAGCGACACCACCCCGCCGACCGTCATAAGCTCGACGCCGGCCAAGAACGATCCGTCCGCGCCCCTCAACGGCGCGGTGACGATCAACTTCAGCGAGCCGATCGACTGCACCACGGTCAATACCACCAATGTCACCATGACGGCGGGAGGCTGGTCCCTGGGGAGCTGCGGCGGCAGCACAGCCGTCTTCAATACCTCGGGACAGACGGGATCGACCTTCTACACGGTCACCGTGACGACGGCCGTCAAGGACCTCGCCGGCAACCCCCTCGATCCGTCGAACACCCTCAATGTGATCGGCTATATCACCAATGCCGCTGCCACCCCGCCGGAAACTTTCATAACAGCCCCGACCGCCGCGGCGGTCCTCAGCGGCGCCACATTCAACATCACCGGAACCGCCACCCCGGGGACCAATCCGGTGGCCGGCGTCCAGATCTCCACCGATAACGGCGGCATCTGGAACGCCGCCACCGGCGCCGAATCCTGGTCCTACCTGTGGACGTTGCCGGCCGAGGACTACGTGTCCCACACCCTTCTCGCCAAGGCCGTCGACAACACCGCCCTCGAGGATCCGACCCCTCGCAGCATCAGCATCACCGTCGACACCGTCGCGCCCGCCGGTCTGGCCAACAGTGCTCCGGGCAACGGTGGAACCGGTGTTTCGACCGGGAGCTCCCTGCTGGCCGTGGCGGCAACGGACGGCAACCCGACCGTCGAATACCTTTTCGAACTCGCCGGGGACGCCGCCTTCACCGTCGCCCCCCAGTCCAGCTCCTGGCAGGCGGGAAGTTCCTGGGCCCCGGTCCTGGCCGGGGGAGCGACCTACTACTGGCGGGTGAGCGTACGCGACGGCGCCGGCAATCTCGCCGGGCCGACGGCGACCTGGACCTTCCAGACCGCCGTCGGCTGCAGCCGCTTCGATCCGACGGTGACGATTCTCACCGCCAGCAAGGATATCACCGTCGACGGAGGGTTTGTCGACCACACGGTGCAGGTGGTCAATAACGATTCGGTCACCTGCGGCAACACCACCTTCAATCTCTCTGTGAGCGACAGCAACGGCACCAACTTCTATCCTTCGACGCTGGCCCAGTCGGCTCTCGTCGTCGTCCCCGGCGGATCGAGCCAGACGACATTCCGCGTCACCGCCAGGGCCAACCAGACAAACGGGACGACCAACAGCAGTTATGCCTACACGGCCGCCGACGGCAACCATGCCCAGAGCGCCAATTCGAATAGCGTGATTACCACCATCAATGTCCTCGGCGGCGGTTGCGTCGACAACGGCAGCTATCTGAACGCCAACGGCGATCAGCTGAGCACGAGCAGGTGACGGCCATGACCGAGACGAATGCCAGGACCGAGACCATGACGGACGGACCGATGACGGATAAGAGCGGAATGAGAGATGCGATGACCGACCGGAGATCGAGAGGGAATTTTACCGATGGAACTCGCCGGCTGCTGCTGCCTGCCGCCCTCTGCCTGCTGGCCCTGGCGCTGCTCGTCGCGCCGCGACCGGCGCAGGCCTGGCCGGGCAAGACGACCAGCTGCTCCAGCTGCCACTCGGCCGTGGAAACCGTCGGTACGATCGTCACCGCGGTTGATGGCGTGGTGGCAACAACCGCCACCGTCGCCCCCGGCGGAACGTTTGAGATTGACTGGAAATTCACCGGCCTGACCCCGGCCGGTGAAACGATCGGCATCCAGCTCGCGGTGCCGAACACCCCGTCGGCCTGGACAGTCGCCGCCGGGACCGTCAACAGTCCGGCGATCGCCGGCTGGAGTGCGGCCTGGGATGCGGCTGGCGGCGTCGGGTACATGGCCGCAGGGGCCAAGGTCCCCTGGGATACTTCCGCCCAATACCCGAACAGTCCGATCAGCTGGTCGGTCGATCACGCCAACAGCGCCTGGGGCAACGGCGGCAACACCGGTGCGGTTGACGATGCATCGGCCAAGGATCTCGACGGCGTCGCCAACACCATGGGGAACGATGCCCGGATCACGGTCCCGGCCGGTACCCCGAACGGCAGTTACCAGGTTGTTGTCTTTGGCGTCGGCCACACGGGTGGCGGCACCACCAAGGGCTATATCGCCCAGACCATCACCGTCACCGTCTCCGGCGGCGGCGACGTCACCGGGCCGATTCCGGGGGCCGTTTCGGTCTCGCCCGAGTTCACGACCTTCGTGCCGGGTTCGTTCTCGATTGCGACCTCGTTCACCGACGCCGAGAGCGCCGTGACCAGCTGCGAATATACGGTCAACGGCATCACCTGGCTCGCCGGAACCGTTTCCGGCGCCGGCCCCTACACCTGCAGCGCCACCACGGCGGCGCAGGCCAACGGCTCGAACCTGACCATCAACATGCGCGCCACCTCCAGCGGCGGCGTCGGCACTGCGACCGCTATTGCCCGCACGGTGGATGCGGCGGCGCCGATCACCGGCAGCGATGCCCCGGCCGGCTGGCAGACAGCGGATGTGACCGTCACCCTGACCCCGACCGACGGCGTCGGAAGCGGCGTCGTTTCGACCCTGTACTGCGTCGACACCGTCAACAGCTGCGTCCCCGCCACCAGCGGTACCTCGGTCAGCGTCACCCAGGCCGCCGGGACCGCCGGCACCCAGTACGTGCGCTATCGCAGCAGCGACAATGTCGGCAACAGCGAAGGGGTGCAAAGCGCCACGGTGCAGATCGACAAGGCGGCTCCGGTCGACGGCATTCTCACCATCGTGCCGGGCAATACCCAGAATGGTCTCAGCTGGACGGTGGCTTCCGATTCCGGAAGCGGTCTGCGCGCCGCCAACACCTACGACCTGCGCTTCGTCACCGGCGCCGTGCCTCCGGCCGACTGTGCCTCGGGCGCCTCGGTCTACAGCGGCATCGCCACCAGCTTTGCGCACATCGGGCTGAGTAACGGCACCGCCTACAGCTACCGGGTCTGCGCCTATGACAACATCACCAACCTTTCGACCGGCGCCACCGGCACGGGGACTCCGGCCGCAGTCTGTACCGAGGCCGATCCGACTCTGACCATCCTCGAGGCCAACAAGCAGATCGGCAGCGGCGGCGGCTCGGTGGTCTACACCCTGCAGGTGACCAACAACGATTCGCTCGATTGCGGGGCCACCAGCTTCAGTCTCAGCGCCAGCGACAGCAATACCGGCGACTTCCTGGCCTCGGTCCTCGGAACGACCAACCTCCTGGTCTCCCCGGGGAGCAGCAACACCACCTCCCTGACGGTGACCGCCACCGGCGGACCTGCCAACGGCGCCAGCAACGCGACCAGCGTCGGCTCGGCGGCGATTGGCGGCCACGCGGCCGTCACTTCGCCGAGCGTCACAACCCTGATCAATCTGCCGCGCACGACGACCACCTCCTACAACGTCGGCGAAATCGTCCATGTCGAATTCCGCACCGATACCCGCTTTGCCGGCAGCGGGATCGTCAGTATCGCCACCGCCGACCTGGTCTCGGTGGTCAACGCCGTGCCGATGCTCGAGACCCAGCAGGGGACCCAGTGGGTCTATACCTACGATTGGGACACCAGCGCCGCCGGTGCCGACACCTACATGGTACAGATTACCGATGGTGGCGATGCCGACCCGACACCGACCGCCTCGGTGGTACTGGCCAATCCCGGGACGCAGCTGAATCTCTTCGCCGATGCCGGCTACACCACCCCGACCGACGTCTTTGCCGACGGCGCGACGGTCTATGCCGAGGTCAAAGCACCGCTGGCGGAGACCGGGGTGCTTTCGGCCGAGATCGACAGCTACTATGGTGGCGCTTCGGTCATCGGCGCCACCATCACCCAGACCGGGACCACCTTCCGCTTCAATTTCCCGGCGGATTTCATCGGCGCCGGCATGGCCAACGGCGAGTGGGGCTATGTCTACTTTCAGGGGGTGGTCAACAGCGGCTTGAGCCTGCACCGTTCGATCCAGAGGAACGACGCCGGCTGCGGCAGCTGCACCTACAGCACGCCGACGGTGTCGATCGTCACCCCGAACCAGACCATCCTCACCGATGGCGGCACGGCCAACTACACCATCAACGTCACCAACAACGACACGGTCGCCTGCGGGCCGACCAGTTTCGATCTGGTGGCTGTCGACACCAATCTTGTCAATTTCAATCCTTCGACCTTCGCGCTCGATCCACTCAATGTCAACCCGGGGGCAACCGGCTCGACCACGCTGGATGTGACCGTGAAAGCCGGCCAGGGCAACGGTGTCAACAACGGCTCCCATTTCTATACGGCCGCGGACGGCAACCATGCGCAGAGTGGCAATTCGACAACGGTGGCCACCGATCTGAACGTCGCCGATGTCACCGCCCCGACGGTGGACGCCTTCAGCATGGCGCCGACCTCGACCTCTCTGTCGGTCCCGGTCCTCACCTTCTCGGCCTCCGATGCCATCGGCGTCACCGGTTACCTGATCACCGAGTCGGCAATCGCTCCCCTCCCCGGCGCGGCCGGCTGGACCGCCGGCGCCCCGGCGACCTATGTCGTGGCCGGCAGCGGCAGCTACACCCTGTACGCCTGGGCCAAGGATGCTGCCGGCAACGTCTCGACCAGCCTCTCGGCCCCCGTCGACGTCGACAGCGTCCCGCCGAGCGTGACCTCCTTCACCATGCCGGCCACGTCCACCAGCCGGACCATTACCGTGACCCAGTTCCTGGCCAGCGACAACCTGGGCGTGGCCGGTTACCTCATTACCGAGTCGGCGACCCCGCCGCTCCCCGCTGCGGCCGGTTGGACCGCCGGCGCGCCGGCCACCTTCACCGTGGCCAGCGACGGCAGCAAGACCCTCCACCCCTGGGCCAAGGACGCCATCGGCAATGTTTCCGCCGCCTACGGATCGCCGGCGGCGGTGCTGGTCGACTCTGTGGCCCCGTCGGTCACCTCGACGGTTCCGGCCAATGCATCGACGGGCGTGGCACTCGACAACAGCGTGACGATCAACTTCAGCGAGCCGGTCGACTGCGGCACGGTCAACACCACCAATATCGTTTCCGACAGCCCGGGCTGGTCCTACGACGGCACTTCCTGTACCGCCTCAGGAGGGAACCAGGCGATCTTCAACACCTCCGGCCAGGCCTATTTGACCCTCTACAATGTCAGCGTCGGATCTGCAGTCACCGATCCGGCCGGCAACGCGCTGAGCCCGGCCCCCCACAACCTCAGCTACACCACCATGGCCGAAGCCTGCACCTACAACGCGCCGAGCGTTTCCATCGATACGGCCAATCAGAACGCCACTGTCGACGGCGACTGGCTCAACTACACGATCACCATCAGCAATAACGATTTCGGCGGGTGCGGCGGAAGCACCTTCAACCTCGCTGCCGTCGACAGCAACGCCGTTGATTTCGATCCGTCGACCTTCGACATCGCGACCATCACCCTGTCGCCGCTGGCCAGCGGTACCCGCACCCTGACCGTCAAGGCCAGGTCCGGATCCCTGAACGGCGCCAGCAACGACACCTATTTTTATACCGCCAGTGACGCCAACCACGCCCAGAGCGGCAATTCAGGGATGGCGACGACGATCATCGCTGTTCCCTGTACCCTGGCGCCGACGGTGTCCATCACCACCGGCAATCAGCAGATCGCCACCGACGGCGGCAGCGCGCCTTACACCGTTCAGGTCCAGAACGACAACGCCCTGGCTTGCGGCACCACCGCCTTCAACCTGCAGGCGGTGGACGACAACGGCGCCGCCTTCGCCGCCCCTTCGGTCTTTACCGTCGATCCCCTGTCCGTCAATCCCGGCGGAGGGACCAGCTCCACGACCCTGACTGTGGTCGCTCTTGTAGGTGCCGCCAACGGAGCGGTTAACAACAGCTATTTCTACACGGCGATCAACGGCTCCATCCCGGCCAGCGTCAACTCCAACGTCGTCTCCACCACCATCAATCGTCCCTGCGTGCGCAACGCACCGAGCTTCTCCACCGGGGTCAACAGTACGGTAGCCAAGGACGGCACGGTGGACTACACCCTGACCGTGATCAACAACGATGTCGACTGTGCCGACAGCACCTTTACCTTCGGCCTTGACAGCGAGGTCGACGCCAGCGGCGCGTCCTTCATCACGCCGTCCTCCTTCTCGGCCCCCAACGTCGTCATCGCTTCCGGCGCCACCAGCGGTACCGTCAAGCTGACTGTCACCGGCAGCGGCAGCGGCGTCGATGGCGACACCCTGACCTCTACGGTGCGCCTGAGTGACGCCGCCAACCACGCCGGGCAGGATCAGACCAGCGTCGCGGTGACGACGGTCAAGATATTCAACCCCCTGATTCACAGCTCCCTCTCCACCGGCTCGACCAAGCATACGGTCGACGGCGGCTGGGGGGTGGCCGGGGGCCGTTACGGCGAATTCACCTGCGGCACCTGCCACCAGAGCAAATCCGGGAACATCAAGCGCATCCGCGCGACCCTTCCCAATGCCCCGGATACCGGCAAAGGCAACTTCTCCGGCGCCGGAGGAGCTATCAGTTTCCTCGATGCCGAGGATGTCAACAACCCGGCCGAGTTCGGCAATGATGACCTCGTGCCGCGAACCAGCTCCAATCGCATCTGTGAGACCTGTCACATTTATGATGTGACCCGCGCCGACGGGGTCGACCGCCACGCCTCCAATCAGGCCCTCGACGCCAACCACTACGATGGCGAAGACTGCACCAAGTGCCACAGCCACAATTCCGGCTTCTCGGCGGCCGGCGCGACCTGCGACAGCTGCCACGGCTATCCGCCCCAGCCCGGCGACGGATTCCCCTATCAGAGCAGCGAAGGGAAGGGGGCGCATCTCAAGCATGTCAATCACCTGGCGGCCCTGGCCGGAGTCACTCTCGACCCGAGTTCCGACAGTTTCGGCGACGCCAACGTCACCCGGACCTGCGGCGCCTGCCACGACATGGCCTCGCTGAATCACCAGACCGGTGGCGGGGCCGCCGTCAGCCGCAACATCGACTTCAACACAGCGGCGACCTTCCAGTTCGGCCCCAATCCGCCGAACTATAACGGCGTCAAGAACGTGCCTTCGGGCACGACGCCGAAAACCTGTTCGAACATCAGCTGTCACTTCCAGAACAGCCCCTGGTGGGAATAGCCGGAAACCGCGTGTTGGCAGAGTTGATGATGCAAACCCGACTGGGACACTCCCGAATCTTGACGATGAGGTCGATAATGAATACAACTGGGCAGATAACGTGCCGCAAGACTTCCTGCGAACCCGGCTTCTTCCGCCGGATACCGACATCCTGGCGCGCCCCGCTGCTGGCCGTTTTGGCCGGGTTCACCCTGACCTTCGCCCTGCTCCTCATCACGACCAGCCTGGCCATGGCCGATACCCTGACCTTGCGCCCTGACGGCGTGATCGGCGCCGGTACCTGGAGCGGGGTGACTGCGGCGAATCTCAACGACCAGAGCGATGCCACCTACGCAACGATCACCACCAGCCTCGACACCTTCACCGTCAGCCTGGCAAACGATGCAGGCTACAGTGGGGCGACCATCGACACGGTGACCCTCTGGGTGCGATCTGCGGTCGTCGGCGGCGCTGGTGGTGCCGAGCGGATCACCTTCGGGATCACCCAGCCGCTGGTTCAGTCGAGCGGAACGGTGACCCTCACCGACGAGCCGACTCTGAGCAACTCAAACCTGGCCCTGACCGGTCTGACCGCTGGCGGCGATATCGACGCCCTCGAAGTCGCCGTCAACACCACCACCCTCGGTGCGGGCGAAGCCGTTCGGATCTACGATGTCTGGGTGGTCGTCAACTACACCCTCACGGCCGGCAGCAACCAGATCAACAGCTGCGACGCCTGTCACGCCCAGCCCCTCGTCGAGGGGGCCAGCCGTAACGCCACCGCCGGTGCGGTGGTCGGTTCGCACAGCAATCACGCCGTTTATGCCTGTACCACCTGCCATCCCAACAATGCGGTCCTCAACCATCGCGGCGGCGGCGGCGTCAGCGGGACCGAAGGGCGGATCGACCTGCTCGCCAATATCCAGGGGGGGGGCTACAGCAAGGGAGCGACCTTTGTCCAGGCCAACGACATCACCGGCGCCGGCCTCGGATTCTGTTCCAACGTCAGCTGCCACGGCGGTGCCAGCAGCACGACTCCCCAATGGGGCGATCCCGCCGGCCTGACTTGTGACGGTTGTCACGGCGCGCCGCCGGCAACCAGTGCCCATCCCGAGCATTACGCGGCCAGGGGTTGGGGAGCGACGGATCTTTCAGGGACCTACTGCAGCCAGTGTCATCCCGACAACACCGCTGGCCACTCGAACGTGACCGACGGTGTCGTACTCGTCAATGCGGGGCTCTCGCCCAGCGGCGTTTCGCCGACCATCTCCTGCGGGACGGCCCCGGTTCTCGGCTGCCACAACGGCAAGGCGACCCCGGCCTTCAATACGGCCACTCCGATCGCCTGCACCAACTGCCATACCCCGGGAGGCGCCAACACCGCCGACCCGCAGACCGGACTGCACAACATCACCGTAGCCGGGGTGCAGAAGCACAACGACACGATCGCCGGCGGTTGTGAAGCCTGCCACCTTACCAAGGCCGCAACGCATACCGATGGTACCTTCAACGTCGACAATGCCGGCAATGCCGACCGTTTCATCACGCGCTCCAATCTGACCTGGACCGATGCCGCTGCCGGCAGCGGCACCTGCTCCGGCACCGGCCTGACCGGCTGCCACAGCGACGGCGGGGCCTGGAGCCGTCTCTGGTCGACCGCCGCCAACTCGTCGGCGACCGTCACCGGCGATCCGCGCTGCAACGTCTGCCACGGGCAGTTCGGCAACTGGCGCCTCGGCACCAGCCACGGCTCGACCTTCGGTACCAACCTCTCGACCCGCGGCAACAGCCACAACAGTGTCGGCGGGGCGACCAACGCCTGCGAGGATTGCCACTCCTTTCCGAGTGTCGCCGGCAAGCATAACAGCGCTACCCATTTGATTACCATGAACGACGGCGGCGCGACCAACGTCACCGAAACCGGCGGTCTGGCCTATTGCGCCGCCTGTCACAGCAACGACGGTGCCTATACCCTCTCCGGTACCCATACCTTCAAGCAGTCGGCCTTTACCAAGGAATCGGTCAGCGGAGCCAATGATCCCGCCGGTTCCTGTACCGGCTGCCACGGTGGCGGCATCACGGGTGCCAACGCCGCCAACTACTGGCCGGACGGCTCCAATGCCAATCCGGAAAACAGCCCGGCGGCCAATAAGCATCTGACCCACTTGACAAAGCTGGCCGCCAAGCGCTACGGCGAGACCATCGCCCTGTTGCTGACCGACAACGGCAACGGAACCTCTGACGTCAAGCAAAAGGCTTTATGCGACTACTGCCACCGCACCTCTGCTCAGGATGCCACCCATCGTAACGGCACAGCCAATGTCTTTCCGGTCGGTTACAATAAGACCCTATGGAACTCCGCCGACGGCGGAACCGCGGCCGCCTACAATGCCGGCACCGACACCTGTTCCAATGTCGATTGCCACAACAGCAAGCTGACCACCGCCGGCACCTTCGGCTGGTACGACGCCGGAACCACGACCTGCACCCTGTGTCATACTGTCGGCGGCACCGGTTCGAACCCGACGACCGGACTGCATAACATCAATGCCGGATTGACCGTGACCGGCAAGCGCCACGACGAAACCCTCAAACCGACCGCCGGCTGTGAGGCCTGCCACGGTATGCCGGCGACCGCGCCGGCGTCCACCCATATCAACGGCACCTTCACCGCCGACAGCAGCAGCAACAACGACCGCGGCCTGACCGGCCTCTTCACGGACGCCGCGGCCAACAGCGGGACCTGCGGCGGCGG
>Ga0209231_1000614_pt1 | contig 18352 bp, 17 predicted proteins | sample Deesub45470m_DNA_FD_188086 | JGI IMG/M metagenome (GOLD analysis project Ga0209231, IMG submission 188086) | Deep subsurface microbial communities from North Pacific Ocean - 450_OLKR46/470m Metagenome (SPAdes) (version 2) | ecosystem: Environmental > Terrestrial > Deep subsurface > Unclassified ... | reverse complement strand
ATCTCCTCGGCACCTACGGGTACTCGAGCACCCCCTTCGGCGGCACCGACATCAGCGGCGACTTCTGGAGCCTGCTGCTGCAACTGGCGGCGCCGGTCCTCGACGGCGGGAGGCGTCGCGCCGAGGTCGAACGCAGCCGCGCCCTCTTCCGCGAGAATCTCGCCCGCTACCACCAGGCGGTCCTCGGCGCCGTGCGCGAGGTGGAGGACGCCCTGAGCGCCGGGCGCGCCACCGAGGCGCGCATCGCCTTCCTCGCCGAGCGGCAGACCGCGGCGGAGGCGACGCTGCGCCTCTCCACCGAGCGCTACCGGCAGGGGCTCTCCGATTACCTGCCGGTCCTCACCGCCCAGACCCTTCATTTCGAGGCCCGGAGCCAGCTCATCGCCGCCCGCCGCCAGCTCATCGCCGACCGCGTCACCCTGGCCCGCGCCCTCGGCGGCGACTGGATGATGAATGTTCCGGTCGTCTCTGTCTTCGGGCCGGTACCGGACTGAGGAGGACGGCTGGGGGAAAGACATTTTTACCACAGAGGCACTGAGGACACAGAGGTTAACATGTTTGATTTATAAGAAATTTCTCCGTGTCTCTGTGCCTCTGTGGTGAGTTTTAGGGTTTTTCGATTCCGGGGTCGCCCGAACGCCTCCGAAGCAAAGGATTTTCACTCATGAGTACCAAGAGCAAACTGATCAAAATCGCTCTCCCCCTGATCATCATTGCCTTCGGGATCGTCGGCATGCGCGTGCTGGTCCTCTCCCGCCCCGTTCCCCAGAAGGAAGTGCGGGAGAACCCGGGGGCCCTGGTCGAGGTCCTCGCCGTCGCCGCCGGGCCGAAGGTCGTCGAGGTCATCGGCACCGGGACGGTGCAGCCGAGCCGCGAGGTGGCGATCACCCCCCAGTCCAGCGGCGCCGTCGTCGCCCTCTCTCCCCGCCTGGTCCCCGGCGGCTTCTTCCGCAAGGGGGAGGAGCTGCTGCGCATCGAGGAGATCGACTACCGTCTCGCCGTCGACCGGGCGCGGGCGGCCCTGGCCAGGGCGGAGGTCGAGCTGGCGACGGTGCAGGGGCAGGGGCGCATCGCCCGCCAGGAGTGGGACCGCCTGGCTCTCGGCGACGGAGAAGAGCCCAACCCCCTCGTCCTCTACCAGCCCCAGGAGAAAAACGCCCGTGCCGGAGTCGCCTCGGCGCAGGCCGCCCTCTCCCAGGCCGAACTCGACCTGCAGCGCACCCGCCTCGTCGCCCCCTTCAACGGCCGCATCCGCTCGGAACAGGTCGAGCTCGGCCAGTACCTGCGCGCCGGCAGCGCCGTCGTTCAGTTCGCCGGCACCGATGCCGCCGAGGTGCTCATCCCCCTCCCTCTCGAGGAGCTCCCCTGGCTCAGCATTCCCGGCCCGGCAAGCCCGGGGAGCGGTTCGCCTGCGATCATCCGCGGCGCCGTGGACGGTTCCCGATGGACAGGAAGAGTGGTGCGCTCTCTCGGCGAGGTCGACTCCCTCGGACGCATGGCGCGCCTGGTGGTGGAGGTCGAAGACCCCTACGGACTGCAGGGATCGGCGGAGGCCGGCCCGGCCCTGGAGGTCGGGATGTTCGTCACCGTCACCCTGCGGGGGCAGGAGCTGCCGAAGGCGCTGGTCCTTCCCCGCCGCGCCCTGCGCGACGCCGACACCGTCTGGGTCGCCGACCCTCAGGACCTGTTGCGCATGCGCAAGGTTGAGGTGCTGCGCCTCGAAGGGGAGCAGGCCCTCATAGGCGCCGGCCTCGAAGCCGGGGAGCGCGTCATCCTCACCCCCCTCTCCGGGGCGGCGGAGGGGATGAAGCTGCGCATCGTCGCCACAAAGGCCCGCTCATGAAAGGGGCGGTTCAGTGGATGGCCAAAAACCACGTCGCCGCCAATTTGCTCATGCTGGTGCTGGTGATCGGCGGAATCATCAAGGCGCCGGAAATCAAACAGGAGGTCTTCCCCGAAGTCTCCCTCGACCGCATCCAGGTCAGCGTCGTCTATCCCGGCGCCGGTCCCGAGGAGGTCGAGGAGGGGATCCTGCTGCAGATCGAGGACGGGCTCACCGGGGTCGACGGCATCAAGGAGATCAAGTCGACGGCCTCCGAAGGGATGGGGACGGTGACGGCGGAGATCTTCCCCGAGGAGGATGCGGACCTGATCCTCGCCGACATCAAGAGCGAGGTCGACCGCATCACCACCTTTCCCGGGGACGCGGAAAAGCCCGTCATCACCAAGCTCCTCAATCGCCGCGAAGTCATCTCGGTGGTGGTTTACGGCGACCTCTCCGAGCGGGCCCTGCGGGAGCGGGCCGAGGCGATCCGCGACGATCTCCTCACCTTTCCCGGCATCACCCAGGTCGATCTCGGCGGCGTGCGCCCCTACGAGATCGCCGTGGAAATCCCCGAGGAGAACCTGCGCCGCTACGGCCTGACCCTCGACCAGGTCGCGCTTGCCCTGCGCCGCGCCTCCCTCGACCTCCCCGGGGGGACGATCCGCACCGCCGGGTCGCAGGTGCTGCTGCGCACCAAGGAGCGCCGCTACTTCGGCCCCGAATACGCCGGCATCACCATCCTCGCCGGATCCGACGGCAGCCGCGTGACCCTCGGCGACATCGCCGTGGTCCGCGACACTTTTGCCGAGACCGACGAATTCGCCGCCTTCGACGGCAAGCCTGCGGCCATGGTCCGGGTCTACCGGGTCGGCGAGCAGAAGCCGACGGAGATCGCCGCCGAGGTCCTGAAATACGTGGAGAGCCGCCGCGCCGGCCTGCCGCCGTCGGTGCAGCTGGCGACCTGGAACGACACCTCCGAACTCTTCCAGAGCCGCATGGACCTCCTCACCAAGAACGCCTGGCTCGGCCTCTCCCTGGTCCTCATCATCCTCGGCCTCTTCCTCGAAATCCGCCTCGCCCTCTGGGTGATGCTCGGCATCCCCATCTCCGTCCTCGGCACCCTCCTGTTGATGCCGGCGCTCGGCGTCTCCCTCAACATGATCTCCCTCTTCGCCTTCATCCTCGCCCTGGGGATACTCGTCGACGACGCCATCGTCATCGGCGAGAACATCTACGAACACCGCCAGATGGGGAAATCCTACGCCAAAGCGGCCATCGACGGCGCTCTCGAGGTGGCGGTACCGGTGGTCTTCTCGATCCTCACCACGGTGGCGGCCTTTCTCCCCCTCGTCTTCGTCACCGGCATGATGGGGAAATTCATCAGCGTCATTCCGGTGGTCGTCATCACCCTTCTGCTGATGTCGCTTCTCGAATCCCTCTTCGTTCTCCCCGCCCACCTCGCCCTCGGCCGGCGCATGGAGACCCCCCGCGGCCTGCTCGGCGCCATCGATGCCAACCGCCGCCGGGTCGGCACCCTCCTCGACCGCTTCATCGCCGGGCCCTACAGGCGCCTCCTCGGGATCAACCTCCGCCACCGCTACGTCAGTTTTGCTCTCGGCATCGCCGCCCTCCTGCTCACCCTCGGGGTGGTGCGCGGCGGGCTGATCAAGTTCACCTTCATGCCCGAGGTCGACGGCGACCTGATCGTCGCCTCGCTGCAGATGCCCCAGGGGACCCCGGCGCAGGACACAGGAGCCCTGGCGCAGCGGGTCGAAGAGGCGGCCCGCACCGTGGTCGACGGCTACGACGGCGCGCGCCCGGCGGGCGACTCGATCCTGCGCAACCTCTACACCGTCGTCGGCTCGCGCATCGCCGGCGGCGGCCCGGGGGGCGGCGCCGGGAGCGCCTCCGGCACCCATCTGGCCGACGTCGCTTTGCTGCTGACCAAAAGCGAGCTGCGCGGCGTCCCTTCCGCCGAGATCACCACCGCCTGGCGCCAGGCCGTCGGCGACCTCCCCGGGGCCGAGTCCCTCTCCTTTGCCTCCAACCTGGTGCGGATGGGGGCCAACATCGACATTCAGCTCGCCCACGAGGACTTCACCGTCCTCGAGAAGGCCTCGGCGAAAATCCAGCAGACCCTCGGCGACTACCCGGGCGTCGGCGACATCCAGGACACCTATTCCCGCGGTTCGAAGGAGATCAAGCTCAACCTCACCGCCGAGGCCCGCACCCTCGGCATCACCGAAGAGGGACTCGGCCGCCAGGTGCGCGGCGCCTTCTACGGTTCCGAGGCGCTGCGCCTGCAGCGCGGCCGCAACGAGGTCAAGGTCATGGTGCGCTATCCCGAGGAGGAGCGCAGCACCCTCGGCTCTCTCGAAGCCCTGAGGGTGCGCACCCCCTCCGGCGGCGAGATCCCCCTCGCCCGGGCGGCCACGGTCGTCGAGGGGCGCGGCTTTTCCGAGATCCACCGCACCGAGCGCAAGCGGGTGATCAACGTCAGCGCCAGCGTCGACAGCAAAACCGCCAACGCCGGGGAGATCCTCGCCGACCTCCGCCTCGGCATTCTTGCCGAACTCTCGCGGGACTTTCCCGGACTGACCTTCAATCTCGAAGGGGAGGAAAAGGAGCGGCGCGACTCCATGGGGAGCATGCTCGACGGCTTCAAGCTCGCCCTGGTGGCGATCTTCGCCCTGCTCGCCATCCCCTTCCGCAGCTACAGCCAGCCGCTCCTCATCATGGCCGCCATCCCCTTCGGCATCATCGGCGCCGTCTTCGGCCACCTGATCATGGGTTTCAACCTCAGCATCCTCTCGGTCTTCGGCATCGTCGCCCTCTCCGGAGTGGTGGTCAACGACTCCCTCCTCCTCATCGACAAGGCCAACCAGAACCGCCGCGAGGGGACGGAGATCGTCCAGGCCCTTATCGACGCCGGGACGCGGCGCTTTCGCCCCATCCTCCTCACCTCCCTGACCACCTTCTTCGGCCTGGCGCCGATGATCGTCGAGACGAGCGTCCAGGCCCAGTTCCTCATCCCCATGGCGATCTCCCTCGGCTTCGGCATCCTCTTCGCCACCGGCATCACCCTTCTCCTCATCCCCGCCCTCTACCTCATCCTCGAGGATCTGCGCGCCCTCGTCGGCTTGCGCCCGAACCACGGCGATCACGGCGAGGAGGCTGTGGAGGTGGGCTAAGGACATTGGCCTGCAGCGCTCTGGTTATGCCGAACTGAATAACAGCTCCCCCTCCTTAGTTAAGGAGGGGGTCGGGGGGTGGTTGCCGGTCATCACACCTGACCACCCCCAGCCCCTCCTGAACCAGGAGGGGGGCCAAATCGGACAAAAGCTGGGGGGCGATGAATGCAATTTCAAGATGTTGCAAATGTTAGTAGTCTCATTATGTCTGGTGTTCCCTAGATTTGGCTGGTATCATTGAACTTCAAGATACGAGGTGAAGCCATGACTGCAAACGACTATAAAATTGCGCGAGAACTTAAGGAGATGTTGGCTTCCCAGACCAATTTGCTCGACTTTCGTGTTTTCGGTTCCCGAGCCCGTGGTGATGCGGACACTGAATCCGATATGGATGTCTTTGTTGAGGTGGAATCGCTGACCCCGGAGGTCAAGGAGAAGATCCACGAAACGACTTGGGCGGTCGGTTTCAAGAATTTCATGGTTATCTCTCCACTCATCGTTTCTCGTTTTGAACTCGAACAGACCGCTTTGCGTTCATCATCGATCATTCGGAGCATTACCCGTGAAGGGGTGACCGTATGACCGATCAGGAGACTTTGCTGGCGTACCGTTTGCGGGAAGCAAAAGAGACGTTGTCCGATGTTAAAACGCTGCTGGATAGTCACGGCACGACCCGTACCGTCATTAATCGTTCTTATTATGCAATATTTTATGCCGTCCTTGCCCTCTTCATCAAGGAGGGGACCGATATCCGTTCCTCCAAGCATGCAGGGGTGATTGGGATGTTCGATAAGGAATTTGTTCATACGGGGAAGGTCGCAGTTGAGTATTCCCGGATATTGCACCGTTTATTTGATGCACGCCAGGAATCGGACTACAAGGAATTCGTACAGTATACTGAAGAGGAAGCGCGGAAGTTCTCCATTATGGCTGAAGCCTTTATCATCGAGGTTGAACGGATCGTATCCTCAGCAGACTGATTTTTTGATGGTACACTCTCGGTACACTTTGCAAAAAATAACCCGGACGTTGTTGATTCGTCGGCTGAACAACAACTTCCCTTTCACCCATCCGTTCGGGCGTTGTTTCCCCGTTTTCGCGTAGTGGGAGTTTTCATCTAACAAGATCTGAAATGCGGAGCCGCAGCGGCTCCGCATTTTCTTTGATTGTTGAGTAGGCCGCACCATGGCGCTGTGCAGCTTGGCAACTTTCTGCTTATACTGGAACCGATGCGGTTCGTGCCGCACCGCATCTTACGGAACTCCCCCTTCTTTATTAAGGAGAGGGTCGGGGGGTGGTTGCCGGTCATCACACCTGACCACCCCCAGCCCCTCCTGAACCAGGAGGGGGGCTAGTTGATCGATCGCAGGCACTCAAAACAGGAGGTATAAGGGTGGATTTCATCGACGAAGCAATTGAAAAACAGAGAATCAGGCTGGGTGATGGGAAAACGAAACAAAAAATCTCAACAGAAGAAGCCGAAAAGCTCGACCAGGAAATCCGCGAGAAAGTGGATCAATTTATTTCTGAAATAGTTTTTCCTGTCGTTAGCTGTGCAAAAAGAAGATTCGAAGAAAAAGGTTTTAAGACAGAAGTTGATATTGAAAAATCCATGTCTTTGAATTCAGAAAAAAATTATTACAAGGGGGTTAAGTTACAGTTGGACAAGGGGCTGGATAGAAGGTCCGGAACTCCCATGGTGATCGGCCCGACATTGTATTTTTCAGCTTCACCTCCTTATAGCACCACGGTCGCAATTGTCGCTTATGGAGCAGACAACAGCCCGATCTTTTCCGAACGGTTCGAGATGACCGAAATGACGGAAGAGCTTGTTGTCGATTACATAAAAATGTTTGTCGAAGACGTTGTTAAATGAAAAATGGATAGGAGGTGGTTACTTCGTAGAATCGTTGATTAACTCGGTCCTTAGTTGACTAATCAACAACGTCCCCTCTTACGTCCCCTCTTACAAAATCCCCTCCAGGCCGAGAGTCGCAACCCGCTCCAGCACCTTCGGGTGGTCGCCGCCGGGGAGTGCGACGCCGGATAGATCCCCCTTGATGTCGGCAAGAAAGACCGGCACGCCGATGGAACTGAACTCCTCCGCCAGCACGCGCAGGGTCACGGTCTTGCCGGTTCCGGTGGCGCCGGCGACCAGCCCGTGGCGGTTGGCCATCTGCGGCAGCAGGCCGATGAAGTCTGCCCCCCTGGCAATGGGCATCAGGTGCGGATCCGTCATGGGTCACCTCGAAATCTGTTGGCGTTGGCCGGTGATTGGTGACGGCCTACTTGCGCGACCAGCTGCCGTCTGCCCCTTCGAGATACCACCCCTTGCTCGCCTGATCCCGCCAGGAGCCGGCAAAGATCTCCTGGACCTCGTCGGCGCGGTCGGGGAAGTCGTTGGCGCGGGCGATTTCCCGGTAGAGGCGCATCCGGTCGTCGTTTTCGCTCTGCACGAGGCGGCTGGCCTCGGCGCGGGAGCGCATGTCGAGCCCTTCGGTGCTGCGCAGCTTGAGGAGGCCGTCGTTGCCGAGGCCGACCTGGCCGCCGTCGAGGTAGGGGAAGAGTTTGCCGGCCCGGGCCTTGATGCTCTCCTTGATGGCGCGGATCTCCGGCGTGCTGACATCGATGTCCTGGGCGGCATGGGCGACGGCCGGCTGCAGCAGGAAGAAGAGGGAGCTTCCCGGCGCCTTTTCTTCGGCGGGGGCGGGGGGCGGCGCCGGGCGATCGCTCCAGACCTCGTTGACGATGCGATCGGCGGCGCCGCGGATCTCCTCGGCGGGGAAATAGATGTTGACGGTGACGCAGGAGACGGCCAGAAGCAGGCCGGTCCAGAAGAGATAACGCAGGGACACTTTCATGATGACCATCCTCCTTGGGGGTGATTGGCGCGGCCCTTTCGTCTGCGGCTCCGCCTGGCAACTATAACTGGACAGGGCTCCCTTTTCAACGGGAGGTGTCCCGGCTTCCGGCCCGGTCGAGGCGTTTGAGGCGCTTGACCATCTCGCGGAAGGAGACCGCCTGCGGGGTGGTGACGACATGGATGCGCGGCGGCAGGAGCCCGCCGTAGACCAGGTAGGAATCGGACCCTTCCAGGGCGGTGCCGCGCAGGCGGAAGAGATCGTTGTCCAGGGAGCAGGCGATGCCGATGCGGCGGTAGCGGTAGAAGTCGATGAACCGGTAGATTCCCCGGGACAAAGTCGCCGCCAGCCCTCCCTGGCTGAGGATGGTCAGGTTGTTGAGGGCCTTGACGCTGATGTTGCGTTTGCCGCTTTTGCGCGTCTGCAGCGCCGCCTCAAAACGGGTCGGGACGGCGCCGAAGAGGCGAAGGTCATGGATGTGCCCGTCGATGACGCCGTTCATCTCCCCGAAGGCGAAGGTGTTGGTCAGGCGGTAGAGATCGAGGGCGGAAAAATCGATGTCGGCTTCGAAGACCGGGTAGGGGGAGAAGAGCTCGCGCAGGCGCATGTTGCCGATTCCGACATGGCCGCCGAAGGCCTGGATCCAGGCCTTGCCGGCGATGCCGAGCTCGCCGTTTCGGTAATGGAGTTCGCCGAGATCGGCGCTGAGGCCGCCGTTCATCTCCGGCCACTCCAGGGCCCGGGTGAGGGGCTGCAGCTGGACGTCGGCGACGGTCAGGCGACCGGCGATCTCGAGGGGGTGCGGCGGCAACGCCAGGTCGAGGCCGGAGAGGGTCAGCTCTCCCCCGGAGAGGTCGAAGCGCAGTTCCTTCGGCAGCTGCAGCCGCCCGGTCCGGGAGAGGGTCGTCGCCTCTGCCGGTCCGGAGTGCAGCAGGCCGAAGGAAAGTCCTTGCCAGGAGAGGGTGCCGGAGAGCTCTTTGTCTGCCGCCGCGCTGCCGAAGAGCAGCGGCACGCTCCCGGAAATCCCGGTCGCCGCCATCGTCTCGCCCCAGCCGACCCTTGCCTCCTGCGGCTCGATGGCCAGAGCGAGGCTCCACCCCTCTGCATCCTTAGCTCCGGCGGCCTCGAGGTGCAGCCCGCCGGCCAGGGCAAGTTCCTTCAGTTCCGGGAAGGGTTCGACGAGGAGCCGGGGGCCGTGGCGATCGAGCGCCCGCTGCAGATCGGGGAGGTCCAGGACCGCCTTCATCCGCCGTTCTTCGGCCCCCCAGACGCCGGAGAAGAGGAGCTCTCCCAATTCGGGGATTTGGACCGTTGCGGCCTCCAGGCGGTGGACGCCGGCGGCGCTCTCCCCCTCTACGTTCCAGCTCGCCGAAAAGTCGTCGAGGGAGGCATAGTAGGCGCCGTGGAGCACCTCCCCTCCGGAGATCCCTCCCCGGAGAGCCAGCCGGGTCGGGCGGCCGGAAAGGGCCGAGAGTTCCCCCTGCAGGGTCATCTTCACCCCGGCGACACCGGAGAGGCCGTCGGCCGATCCCCAGGAGAGCCCTTCGAGGCGAAGATTGGGCAGCTGCGCCGACCACCCCGCTTTATCCATCCCGCCGGCGAAGGTCCCGGAGAGCTTGGCGCTCAGGGATCCGGTCAGTGCGCCCTTGAGGACTCCGCCGGCAAGGCGCCAGCTCTCCTCCTCCCGGGACAGCAGGGCCCGGGCGTCGAGATCGATGGCCGGGAGGGCCGGGTTTTCTGGGAGGCTGAGCCGGCGGCCGGCGGCCTTGAGCTCGAACCGGGGATCGTCCGCCCGGCCGCCGATGCCGATCTCCACATCCACGGCTCCGCCTGCGGACCAGGGCCCGAGACCGGGCTGCCGGCGCTGCCAGTCGGCAAGGTCGGGCACGTTCAGCTCGACCGTCCCCTCGAGGCGTTCTTCGCCGAGGTGCAGATCGATCTTCAGGCGGCTCCGGCCGCCGAGTTCCCCGTCGCCGGTCACTCTCCATGCTCCCGTTTTTCCGCTGACATGGAGGCGGGCCGGGCCGAGGAGGAGCGTCTGCTTTTCCCAGCGGAGGACGCCGGAGGCGCTCGTCACCTCGAGCTGCAGCGCCTGGCCGTCGGAAAGGGGTTTCAGGACGAGGTCCCCCACCGTCCAGCGGGGCGCCTCCGGAAGCCGGATGCCGGCGAGGGCGAGGAGAGGGCGAAGGTCGTCGTCCCCGAGCTCGGCCAGGATAATCTCCCCGCCGCCGGTCAGCGCACCGTCCGCCAAATTCAGGCGCAGCGGCTCGCCGAGGAGGTCGGTGCCGCGCCATCGAAAACGGGTCATCTCGCCGCGGACCCCTCTTTCCCAGTCTCCCCGCCCCTGCAGCTCGAGGACTCCGACCTCTTTTTGCCGCAGCTTGACTTCCAGGAGCCATAGCCGCCCGAGTGTGCCGCGGCCACTGACGTGCCAGGGTTCGGCGCCGGCGGTGTCGACGCGGATCTCCCCGTCGCGGATTTCCAGGTCGTCGATGGTGAGCGGCGCTTCTTCGGGCCAGGGCGCCCGGGGGGAATCGGATGCGGTCTCCGCCGGCAGCAGCAGGACCCGGGCGCCGGTGAGGAGCACCCGCTGCAGGCGCCGCTTTCTGATGAGCTCCCAGCCGCCCTGGATGTCCGCCCGCTCCAGCTCCAGGCGTCCGGTCCCGGCGCCTTCGATCTCCACCCCCTCGGCCCGCAGCGTCCCCCCTTGCAGCGACAGGCGATCGATTTGCCCCTCGACCTGAAAGCGCCGGGAGAGTTCCCGGACGAGGAGCGGCCGCACCAGCTCCTGCACCAGACGGTCGCGAAAGAAAAAAGCGACGACGGCCAGGAGGGCGGTCAGCAGCAGGCCGATTGCGGCCGCCCTGCCGAGGCGCCGGAAAAATGATCGGGATCGGTTCATGGCTCAAGTATAGAGGGGAAGGGGAGGGCTGGCTATGCCGGCGCGGGCAGTCTCTGAAAACCAGGGCTTTGAAAACCCTTGATCCGCAGATGACGCAGATGGGCGCAGATGAAAGCGGGATCCAGGGACCAAGGCCAGGGATTGATTCCAGCTCTTGATTTGTCATCTGTGTAAATCTGCGTCATCAGCGGATAACAAAGACCTTAAAAACCCTTGATCCGCAGATGACGCAGATGGGCGCAGATGAAAGCGAGATCTAGGGACCAAGGCCTGGTTGATTCCAGCTCTTGATTTATCATCTGTGTAAATCTGCGTCATCTGCGGATCGTTTTGGCCCTTGAAAATTCTCCTCGGTCCATCGGGGCGAGACAAACCGGTGCCAAAGTGTCGCCACTTGATTGTCATTGTGCCGCCAGCGTGATATGGTCCCTCTGTATCCACAAAAAACAGAGGAAAGTGAGAGGGAGGTCGTTATGGCTGCGAAAACGGAACGGATCACCACCCGTGTTCCCGAGAATGTTCACGCCCTGCTGGAAAGGGCCGCGGGGCTTCTCGGATCGACCATGAATCAATTCGTTGTCCAGGCGGCCGTCGATCGGGCGAAACAGGTCGTCGAGGATGAGAACATCATTCGCCTGAGCGGGGAATCGACCCGGTTGTTTTTCGAGACGCTGGAAAATCCTCCGGCGCCCGCCGCCAAACTGCTGGAAGCTGCCCGCACGCATAAGGAGCGGCTCAATGCTGCGGATTGAGGACCTGGGGAAGGACCACGACCGAAAGCACTTCGATTGCGGCGAACCGGCTCTCAACACCTTTCTTCAGACTCTGGCCCGGCAACAGCAGGAGAAGGGGATCTCGAAAACCTTTGTCCTTGTCGATACGGCACAACCGAAAACCATCCTCGGTTTTTTCTCTCTGACAGCCTGCGAGGTGGTCGCCGAGGATTTGCCGCCGGCCCTGGCGAAGAAATTCCCCGCCAGGGCGCCGGGGGCCAAACTCGCACGACTGGCCGTCGACCGGAGCCGGCAGCGCCTGGGCTACGGGCAGATCCTCATGATCGAGGCCATGAAGAAGGCTCTGCTGGTTGCCGATAATATCGGCATCATCGGCTTCTTTGTCGACTCCAAGGGGCACGTGGCCAGGGTTTATTACGAGCAGTTCGGCTTCATCTCTTTCCGCGAGCGGCCGCTGGAAATGTTCCTGCCGCTGGCCACCCTCCGCCAAGTTATCGAAGCCGCCTCATGATCTCAACCCGCATCCGCAGATGACGCAGATGGGCGCAGATGTGGATCTGGATCAAGGTCTAAAGCCAAGGGTTGATTTCAGATCTTGATTTATTATCTGTGTAAATCTGCGTCATCTGCGGATAAAAAAGACCTTAAAAACCCTGATCCGCAGATGACGCAGATGGGCGCAGATGATAAACCAGGATTTCATCTGCCAAATCCCTTGACCTCCAACCCCTGACCGCGTAAAGTTTATTTCGACATTAAAAAAATATTACACCCTGCCGAAAGGGCAGAGCCGGAGCGATCCGGTGACGCAAAGTTTCAGGTCCGCTTTTGCGGATGGCTGGACTGCTGAAGGGGGTGGGTCTCCAGGGGGAATCAACCGGGGAGAGCACTCTTCTCTTATTCAGAGGATGGGTGCTTTTTTCGTTCGCTTTCGGGAAACGTCATGCTGATAAACCTCTATTCGCCCGACAATGAAATCGAGCTGGCCCTGATCAAGAGTCTTCTTGAGGGGGCAAGTATCCCCTTTTACGTCCAGAACGATCATTTCGGCTCGTTGTATATCGGCCCGCAGATCAGGCTGTTCAACAGGAAGATGGTCATGTTCTCTCCCGACCATGAGGCGGCGGCCAGGGAGGTCCTTGCCGACTTTTTGCGTCACCAGCAGGCCCGGCCCGAACCGCCGGCCGGGGAGGAGCAGAAGGCCTCCCTGCCGGACAAGATCCGCATGTTCCTGGAAGTTCTGCTCTTTTTCTGGGTCGTTCCCGGCAAGAGATGGACTGCAAGAAAGAAGCCTACCGACTCCGAACGCGGCGGTGACGAATGAACCGGCGAAGGGGGTTTTATCAGTAACCGGAGATCGGCGCAGAAATACAGTGTCAAGCAGGAGATTTTTAAAATCAATGCACTTCTGGCGTTGATTGTGCTCTTGATCTTCGGATTTTTTATTTCGACCACTCTTTATTTCTCCGAATTGTCCAAGTCCCGCGCCGTCATCAGTCGGACAAATCACTCGATCAACATTCTCATTAAAGGTTATTTTGACGAGATAATTAATACCATTCTCGTGTTCGATGAAAACGATAAGGTAAGGGAGGCCATGTCGCTTGGCGAAGTGGATCGGCAAAAAATATTGGATCAATACAGATCGATTCTCAAAGCCAATAAAAACGTCAAACATATCTATTCGGGTTACAAAGACGGACTGATGCTCATCAACGACTACCCGGTCGATGGGGCCTTCGATCCGACCGCCCGTCCCTGGTACCGGGCGGCGATGGCAACCCGACCCGAGACGTCCATCGGCCTCCCCTACGAAGATTATATGACCAAAGAGCGGCTCATTTCCACCAGCCGGGCGCTCCGGGCGTCCGGGGGCGGCTACGGCGGCGTCGTCAGCATCGACTGTTCCGTCAACCAGCTCGTCGGTCTGATCGCCCAGCAGAACGAATACGAAACGGAATTCAGTTTCATCATGGACCTCTCGGGTAAAATGATCGTCCACCCGGATCCGTGGCTTTTGGGGAAATCGATCGGGGAGATCACGGCGGCCTGCCAGAAGGAGAGCAACGGCGATTTCGACTACCGCCTCGGCCGCCGGGAGTTTCTCGCCCACTTCAGCACCCTTACGTCCCTCGGCTGGATCGTCGTGACCGTGGTCGAAAAGAAGGAAATCTTCCGGCCATTCATCTCCCAGGCTCTTTTTCTCATCGGCCTGACCGGCGTCATCGCCGTGTTCCTGGGGTCCGTGCAGAGCATTGTCCTGAGTCGGCGTCTCTCCCGGCCGCTGCTTGAATTGGGGAGGAAAATCAAGGCGACCATCGCCGGGGACGAGCCGGAGGGGGGCGAATACGTCTATCCGAACAACGAGTTCGGGATCATGGCCCGGGAAATCGAGCAGCTGGCGGAAAAGGAACTCAACGCCAAAACCCGCAAGCTTCAGGCCAGCGAAGAGAAGCACCGCCTCCTCATCGAGCACACCCTTTCCGGGGTGGCCGTTCACGAAATCGTCCTGGACGACGCCGGGGAGCCGGCGGACTACGTTTTTCTCAGCGCCAATTCGGCCTTCGAGACCCAGACCGGACTGCGGGTCGCCGACATCCTCGGGCGCCGGGCCAGCGAGGTCATCCCGGGGGGGGCGGCGCCTCCTTTTCTCGACATCTTCGGCAGGGTCGCCCTGACCGGCGAGGCGGTCAGTTTCGAGGAGTATTGCCAGCCGCTGGGCCGGCACTATTTCGTCAACGCCTACCGGATGGGCGAAGGGCGCTTCGCCACCATCTTCATGGATATTACCGACCGCAAGGAGTCGGAGGCGCAGATCCACGAACTCATCGCCCAGCTGAAAACCGAAAGGGATCTGGCCCAGAGTCATTCGCTGACGGACAGCATGACCGGTCTGTTCAATCGCCGATTTTTCGACCAGGCGCTGCGGACGGAATTTTCCCGGCACAAACGCTTGGGCTCGCACCTCTCCCTGATCATCCTCGACGTGGATCATTTCAAGAAATATAACGACCACTACGGGCACCTCGCCGGGGACGACTGCCTGCGGCAGATCGCCCAGGTCCTCAAGGACGTGGTCGAACGGGCCCCCGATATCGTCGCCCGCTACGGCGGCGAAGAATTCGTCGTCATCCTTCCCGCCACCCACCACCGGGGAGCGGCGGTTCTGGCCGAGCGCATCCGCGAAGCGGTCCTCCGGCTGGCTCTCCCCCATGTCCAGTCGGAGACGGCCCCTTTCGTCACCATCAGCCTCGGCGTCGCATCGGCGGCCGATCATACCCTGACCGACGAAGCCGAGCTCGTCGCCCTGGCGGATCGGGCCCTCTACCTGGCCAAGACGAAGGGCCGCAACCGCATCGAGGTCGTCACCGGGCCCCTTCAAGACGACCCTCCCGCCGAACCCTGAGGACCGCCGCAGCAAAGACCTTCCGAGGAGATCCCATGCAGCCTGCCACCATCGACAGCATCAACGCCATCCCCCTGCTGGTGACGCTCGGCATCCGCATCACCGCCTTCGGCTCCGACTTCGCCGAGATGGAGGCGACGGTCGACGCGCGTCACCTCAACTACTTCGGCAGCGCCCACGGCGGCCTCCTGGCCACCCTCGTCGATACCGCCTGCTTCTTCCCCGAGCCCCTCCTGCCCGCCGGCCGCCAGGTGACGACCAGCCAACTCACCGTCAATTACCTGCGTCCCGTGGCCAACGGCGACCGTCTGGTCGCCCGGTCGAAAATCCTCCACCTCGGACGGCGGACCGTCCACCTCGACGTCTCCGTCTGCAACCAGGACGGCGCCCTGGTCGTCCACGGCACCGCCACCCTCCTCGATGTCACACCGGCGCCATTATCCGCAGATGTCGCAGATGATCGCAGATGAGATCTGAGTCAAGGGCCAATGCCTAGTTGAATTCAGGTCTTGCTTCACCATCTGCGTAATCTGAGGACAAAAAGACCTTAAAAACCCTGATCCGCAGATGTCGCAGATGATCGCAGATGAAAGCGGGATCGAGGCACCGAGGCCAGGGATCGATTTCAGATCTTGATTTATCATCTGTGTAAATCTGCGTAATCTGCGGATCGCTTAAGGGTGTCGAAAAACACCCCTCTTCCCACCAAATTTCTTGACCTCCCTTCCTTGAAGTCCTAAAGTCTGCGACGACATTTAGAAATATTTAACCCTGTCGAAAGAGCAAGGCCGGAGCCATCCGGTGGCGCAAAGTTTCAGGTCCGCTGCGGCGGATGGCTGGGCTTTCGAAGGGGTGGGTCTCCGGGGGAAGCAGACGAGGGGGGCACTCATTTTTCGTGAAGGGATGGGTGCTTTTTGGTTTGGTTCGAGGGGATCCAGATAAGGGGCGACAATGCAGCAACATAAGCGCAATGACATCCTTCTCTATCAGGCCGAGGATGGAAAAACCCACCTCGAGGTCCAGCTGGATCGCGAGACGGTTCGGGGAAAATCCAGCTTGACCTATGTATCAAAATTGGTACAATGTCAATGAATCCGCCCATCGGTCTAGAAGCCATCTCTGTCAGATTCTTTCGCCAGGAGAGCGGCTCCGAACCCGTCCGGGACTGGCTGAAGAGCCTGAGTCCACAGGATCGGAAGCTTATCGGCGAGGACATTAAAACCGTTCAGTGGGGCTGGCCTCTGGGGATGCCGCTGGTCAGGCCAATGGGCGGCGGTCTATGCGAGGTCCGCACCCATCTTGAGAGCCGGATTGCGCGGGTGCTGTTCGCCTTCAAGGACGGACAGATCGTTCTGTTGCATGGCTTCATCAAAAAGTCACAGAAGACTCCCAAGTCGGACCTCGACCTGGCTAAGGAAAGGATGAAGAGACTATGATCCGTAAGAACCCCCGTATCGGCACCGATTTCGACGAGTTTCTGGCAGAAGAGGGGATTCTGGCCGAGGTGGAGATCTCCGCTGCCAAGCGAGTGATTGCCTTTCAACTCCAGAAGGCCATGGAGCAGGAGCATCTCAGCAAAAGTGCCCTGGCCGACAAGATGCACACCAGCCGCACAGCCATCGACCGTCTTCTCGATCCTGATAATCTCTCGGTAACCCTGCAGACCCTGGGCCGGGCCGCCCAGGCCTTCGGAAAACGACTGCACATCGAGCTGGTCTGAGGGCCCTCGGGGCCACAAATCAGGAGTTTGCCAATTTGAGGTTCCAATCTGGAATCTCAAGTCAGTGTCCTGCTCCCGTATTCTCAGCTTGTTAGAAACTTGAGGTCACAATTTGTGACCGCAAGTTCGCGGACTTTTTTCGGGAAGGAGAAGGAAATGGAAACGGTGGCTATCGACCAGCTGCGCATCGAGCGTTCCATTCGACTGATCCGCGGCGAAAAGGTGATTCTCGACGAAGACCTGGCTGAGCTCTACGGCGTTGAAACGAAGAACCTGATCAAAGCCGTGAAAAGGAATCTCGACAGGTTCCCGGCCGACTTCATGTTTCAGGTGACAAATCAGGGGTTTGCCAACTTGAGGTTCCAATCTGGAACCTCAAGTCAATGGGGTGGCAGGCGCACCCCGCCCTATGCCTTCTCCGAGCAGGGCGTCGCCATGCTCTCCAGCGTTCTGCACAGCCCCCGCGCCATCCAGGTGAATGTTGAAATCATCCGTACCTTTGTCCGGCTGCGGCGGCTCCTTGCCACCCATGCCGATCTGGCCGAGCGACTGGAGGCGCTGGAGGAGAAATACGATGCCCAGTTCAAGGTGGTTTTTGACGCCATCAGGCAGATGATGAAGCCGGAGGAGAATAGGCGAAAGTCCATAGGTTTCAAGGTCGAAGAGGAGGGCGCGGCCTACCTGTGATTTCAACTCCGCGGATTTTACGGAGACCTGGAACTGTCCTGCTCCCGCCAGCGTCTCGGTTTTCTCGTTGCGTCGTCGCGTGAAACCAGCCCTTGACGTTGCCCCCCTCCTGGTTCAGGAGGGGCTGGGGGTGGTCAGGTTTACCAGCAACCACCCCCCGACCCCCTCCTTAACAAAGGAGGGGGAGCAGTTTTATTCATCTTCGTCGCGTCGTCGGGTGAAACCAGCCTTTGACTACCGCTCTTTTGGCTACGACCCTGTGATAGCAAAAAACGATTGCACACGTGCATGTCAACTGCTAAATTCGAGGCATGAATGAACAGTCAGCACCGCAAAACACCAAGTGCGGGCGGCGCGGGAATTTCTTGAAGCGGCAGGAGTCACCTTATGAGCAAACCTCTTACCTATAACGGCTACGCGGCGCACGTCGAGTTTGACGCCGAAGATCGGTTGTTTGTCGGCCGCATCGCCGGGATCATCGACATCGTCACCTTTCACGGTGAATCGGTGACGGAGCTGGAGCAGGCATTTCAGGCTGCCGTCGACGATTACCTGCTTTTGTCCGAGAAACTCGGACGCAAACCGCAAAAACCCTGCTCCGGCAAGCTCATGCTGCGCATCCCCCCGGAAGTCCATGCGCACGCGGTAATGATGGCCGCGGCGCACGGCAAAAGTCTGAACCAGTGGGCAGCAGATGTGCTGGCCAAAGCGGAGTAGACAATCTGGAAAACTGGGGAGTGTCCCGAATTCCAGGGTTGCAGACCATGATCCGCAGATGACGCAGATGTGCGCAGATGAAACCAGTACCAGGGTGCCAGGGCCAGGGATTGATTCCAGTTCTTGATTTATCATCTGTGTAAATCTGCGTAATCTGCGGATAAAAAAGACCTTCAGGGTCCTGATCCGCAGATGACGCAGATGTGCGCAGATGAAACCAGTACCAGGGTGCCAGGGCCAGGGATTGATTCCAGTTCTTGATTTATCATCTGTGTAAATCTGCGTAATCTGCGGATAAAAAAGACCTTC
>Ga0209231_1000613_pt1 | contig 18357 bp, 12 predicted proteins | sample Deesub45470m_DNA_FD_188086 | JGI IMG/M metagenome (GOLD analysis project Ga0209231, IMG submission 188086) | Deep subsurface microbial communities from North Pacific Ocean - 450_OLKR46/470m Metagenome (SPAdes) (version 2) | ecosystem: Environmental > Terrestrial > Deep subsurface > Unclassified ... | reverse complement strand
CTCCACCTCGGGGGTCATCCGCCCCCCGAGGTGGAGGAGGCCGCGCTCCCCGCTCGCCTTGACGGGACCCTGGGCCACATCGAGGCTCAGGGGGGTCAGGTCGGCCCGGAGTTCGGCCGTCAGCTCCTTGCCGGTTCCTTCCAGGGACAGGGAGAGGGGGAGGGTGCCCGTCGCTTCCCATTCCGGCGGCAGCAGGGGGGTCAGTCGGGACAGGAGGGCTCCGCTGTCCAGTTCGGCGTTCATCGCCAGCTTCAGGTGCGAAGTCTCCTCCTTCTTGTCCAGGGTCAATTCACCCCTGGCCGAGATCCCGGGGGCAAGAAGGGTGATGCCGCTGAAGACCTGGCGGTCCTGCTCCTTGTGCCAGGTTGCTTGGAGAGTCAGGGTCTGGAGGGGGATGGGGTGGGAGTTCCCGGGGAGAATCAGGGCCAGGTCCTTCCCTTTGAGATCGGCCGTCAGAAGGAGTCCGGTCGCCGGAATCCCCCCGAGGCCGAGGCGCAGGGAGCAGTCCCCCCGGCTGGCTATTCCCGGCAGGAACTCCTCAAGGATGGCTTCCGGCACCAGATTCTGGAGACTGAGGCTCACCTTGAACTCCGTGGTCTGCCAGCGCCGCGGCGCCGCTCCGGGGATGATCCCCGCCTCCAATAGAAAGGGGGCACTGGTGCCGTTTTGAATCATCCGCCCCTTGAGCCGGATCCCCGAGGGGCGATGGAGAGCCAGATCGTCGCCCTGCAGTTCGAGATTGTCCAGGGACAGGGAACGGGGTCGATCCGGGTCGCGCCGATCGATGATGTGGACGGCGCCGTTGTGGATTGTCAGATTGCGGATCAGGACGTTTTCCACCATCCCCTGATCGAAAAGGAGCGGTCGTAGCCCTCCGTCCCCCTCCTTCCCGGCGGAGGGAGCCAAGACGTGACTGTAGTGCGGGGCGTCGAGGACAATACGGTCGAAAATCAGCTCCCCCCGCAGCAGGGGGCGAAGGGCCGGGCGCAGAGCGAGACTTTTTGCCCGCAGGAGGTTGCTTTCGCCGTCACCGGCACCGATGCGGAGGTCGGTGAACGTCAGAGCGGGTCCGTACCGCAGGGACAGCCGGGCCGCGCCGAGATGAACGGGCTGGGAGAGGGCGGCCGACAGGGAGGTCTGCAGTTTCTCTCGATAGCTGTTGAGGTCGAAGGTGGCGACAAAAATCGCCAGCGCCACTCCCGTTGCAAGGGCAAGGAGGACCAGAGTGGCGAGGATGGGGCGGCGACGGAACATGGTTGACTCATCAGGAGGGGTGGAAGGTGGCGTGGGCGTCCAGACAGTCTACCGCGATTCGTCCGGGTTGAAAACAGCCTTCTGTCCCTCAGGTGTCGGTGGAGTTTCCGGGCCGGGTGGGACCTTGCTCTGGGAGTCTCTCCGGCTGAGGGGAAGGGCGACAAAAAAAGTGCTTCCGCCTCCCGGGGGCCTCTCAAGCCAGACGCGGCCTTCGTGAGCCGCGGCAATCTCTTTGACCAGGGCCAGTCCCAGGCCGGTGCCGGCGATTTCTCGACGGTTTGAGCGGTCGACCCGGTAGAACCGTTCAAAGATCCGATCCTCTTCCCCGGGCGGGATGCCGATTCCCCGGTCCCGGACCCAGAGGATGATTTCGCTCCCCTCCCGGTGAGCTCCGAGGGTGATTATTCCCCCCTTGGGAGAATATTTGACGGCATTGGAGACGAGGTTCTCGAGAAGCTGCTCGAGCCCCTGACGGTCGCCGGGAACAGGGGGGAGTCCTTTGGGGCAGGCGATGACGAAGTGGTGGGTCGGGGCGGTGTAGGTGAAGTGGCCGAGGGTCTTTTCGTAGAGCTCGGCAACCGGCAGGGGGACGAACTGGTAGTCGCTTTTTTTCGCCTGAAGCCGCTGCAGTTCAAGAAAATTGTCGATCAGCGTGTTGAGCCGCTCCCCCTCCTGGTGCAGGGTCGTTAAAAAGGAGAGTCTCTCTTCCGGAGTGCTCGGATTTTCCAGCAGGTATTCGGCAAAACCGAGAATGGCCGTCAGCGGCGTGCGCATCTCATGGCTGACCGCGGCAAGGAATTCCTCCTTCATCCGTTCCATTTCCTTGCGTTCTGTGATGTCGATGGCAATTTCGAGGCGGACTTTTCGTCCATCCGTCCAGCGGATGACCTTGTCAGTGCACTGATACCAGCGCTGGTTGACGGTATTCAGGAACTCCCACTCGTGGGGGGGATCGTTCAATTCATGGCCCGACAGGATGGCGTTCGTGCAGAAATTGCACGGGGGGTCCTTGATGCCGGACTGCAGGACTTCATAGCAGGTCTTGTTTTGCCACTCCTCCCCGAAAAGGGCGGCCCCCCTGCGATTGAGGTAGAGGAGACGATAATCTTCGAGGTCGGCGACATAGACCACCGCATGAAGGGTGTCGAAGATGGTCCGGATCTCGTCGAACCGGGTTTGCAGCAAATCCGTGTGGACCTTGCGCTCCAGTTCGCCGGCGGCGCGCACAGCAAAAATCTGCAGCAGCGATTGGCACAGGACCGGGTCCCTGAGGGGCCTGTCGCTGATGACCGCGATCATCCCCGTGACTCGCCGCTCGGCATCGAAAAGGGGGGCCCCAAGGCAACTCTGGGCCCCCAGTTTTACCAGAATGGGGGGCGCAGGAAATTGGCGGCAGACATTTCGGGGGAAGAAGAGGGGCTTGCCTTCGAGAATCGAGGCCCAGGGGGTTCCATCGAGAGGGAATTCGTAATTGTCCTGCAGAACGCCGTCGGTGCAGAAGGCCAGGGTGCGGATGGTCCCGCGGTCCGGGAGATATTCTCCGATGAGGGTGCTGCGGGCGTGGGTGGTGAGGGCGAGTTGACGGGTCAGGGAGGCAAAGAATTCATTTCCCACATGGGCGGAGAGCCCTTCGACGATTCCCCGCAGAGCGAGATCGTGGCGGCGCAGCCTTCCGATCTGGCGTTCGGCAAGGAGATAAAGGAATCCTCCGGTGAGGAGGATAAAGAACCACCCCTTGACGGTCTGCAGACTGGTCAGGGTCGCCGGATCGAAGATGAAGAGGCCGAGGACCCTGTCGGAAAAGAGGATCCATGCCCCGCCGAATACAATGTAAGTGACGGCTATCTTCAGAGCGGTGACTTCCGCGCCGGCCCGGTGGAGGCGATGGGCTTGGCGTTCTCGCTTTTGTCTCGACATCGTATTTTCTGTCCTTCGTCGACTCGTCTCCAGGGCGAAACGGTATGATCCGACGCTTCGGGGGATAGTATACACCCATCGCCAGCCCTCTGTCTCCGGCCGGCCAGGGGAGATGGCGCCGGATAAGCGCTTTACATGGTATGGCCTCCTTGCTAACATGACCGGCTGTTTGGAAAACGATTGCGAGTCCCAGCGGGACGGGGTGTTCAAATCAGATGAAAATCAAGCGGGTAGAAATTCTCGGCTTCAAATCTTTTGTCGACAAGGTGACCCTCGACTTTCAGCAGGGAATCACTTCCATCGTCGGCCCCAACGGTTGCGGCAAGAGCAATACCGTCGATGCCATACGCTGGGCGATGGGAGAGCAAAACGCCAAGAATCTCCGTGGTCGGGCCATGGAGGACATCATCTTCGGGGGGAGCGAGTCCCGCAAACCGTTGGGCATGGCCGAGGTCACCATGATCTTTGCCAACGACGACGGCCTGGCTCCTCCGGCCTTTCGCGACTATGCCGAGATCATGGTCACCCGCCGGCTTTACCGCAACGGCGAAAGCGAATATCTGCTCAACAAGACCCCCTGCCGGCTTCTGGACATCACCGAACTGTTCATGGATACCGGCGTCGGTGCCCGGGCCTATTCGATCATCGAACAGGGAAAGATCGGCATGATTCTCAGCGCCAAGCCCGAGGATCGCCGTTTTCTCATCGAAGAGGCCGCCGGCGTCACCAAGTACAAGTCACGGAAAAAATCGGCCCTGCGCAAGATTGACGGCACCAAGCAGAACTTGCTGCGTCTCGGCGATATCGTCTCCGAGGTGCGCAGGCAGCTCGGCAGTCTCAAGCGTCAGGCGCAGAAAGCCCAGCGCTATCGGGAATACCGCGAAGAACTGCGCCAGATCGAAACCCGTATCGCCCTGCAGCGTCTCGACGAGCTGCAGGTCGAGGCCGAAAGGGTCGTCAGTCAGGAGGAAGAATACGGCTCCGTTCTCGAGCTCCTCCAGGGACAAGTGGCCCAAGGCGAGTTGCAGCTGGAGGAGCTGCGTTTGCTGCAGACCGCGGCGGAAAAGGATGTGTCCCAGGGTCAGGAGCAGGTTTTTCATCTGACCTCCGAAATGCAGCGTATCGAGGGACGCATCGGCTTCGGCGAGAAGGAGCACGAGGGTCTGGAGTTGCAGAAGGAGCGCCTGGCCGTCGAAAACGAGGAAACCGCTCGGCGCCTGGCCGATGTCGACCGCGAGGAGGAGTCCCTTGCCGCCAGTGAAACCGCCCTGGCCTCCAGTCTGGAGCAGGAGGTGGCGCGCCTGGTCGAGGGGGAATCGGCTCTCGGGGAATTGACCGATGGGGAGCGGGATCTGTCCCTCACCCTCGAAACGACCCGCGGCGCCCTCTTTACTCTGCTCACCGAACTCTCCCGGCTCGGCAGCCAGCAGGCGGATGCCGGGCGGCGGCTTGAATCGTTGGCCGAGCGAACGGCCCGCAACCGCCAGGAAGCCGTGGCCCTGCGGGAACAATTGGATGAGGGGGAGCTGCGGGCTGGCGAACTCGACCTCGCACTGCGGAGTTTTAGGGATCGACAGGACCTGCTGCGCCAGGAACAGGATGAGGGTGGGCGGCTCCTTGCCGCCCTGCGCCGGCAGATCGAGGAGAATGAGAATGCCCTTCTGGTGCGCCGCGAGGAGCTGAGCCGAGCCAGCTCCCGACTCGAGTCGCTGCAGGAGTTGGAGCGCAACCTCGAAGGGTACGGCGGCGGGGTCAGAACCGTGATGCGCGAAGCCCCGCGGCGCGAACGGTTTCTCGGCATGATCGCCGATCTCATGGAGGTGCCGGCCGAGTGGGAGGTGGCCGTGGAGGCCGTCCTCGGCGAGAACCTGCAGGCCCTGCTGGTGGCCGACTCCGCCGATGCCTGGGAAACCCTGGCCTTTCTGCAGCAAAAAGGGGGGCGGAGCACCTTCCTTCTCCCGGTCGCCCCTCCCGCGCCTTTTTTCGCGATCGCCGGGAGCGTTCCCCTGACGGAAAGGGTCGTTCCCCGTGCCGGCGCCGAAGCAGCCGTGGCCTCCCTCCTTCAGGGCGTCTTTCTCGTTCCTTCTCTGGAGCCCTTTCTCAACCAGGCTCTCCCCCTCGGCATAACTCTGGTGACCGCCGGGGGGGAGAGTCTCACCTATCGCGGTGAGTTGCATGGCGGCGGTCAGGAAGAGCTGGATGGCGGGCTCCTTCACAAAAAGCGGGAGATGAAGGAGTTGGCCTCTCTGATCGGGGAGGCGGAGGGAGACGTATCGGCCCTTCAGAACCAGCGGCGGGAATTGCGGGAGCGTTTGCAGCAGGGAGAGGAAGCTCAGCAGGAAATCGCTGCGGCTCTGCATCGCAAGGAAATCAAGGTTGCCGACTGCGAAAAGGACCTGGGGCGTCTGCGGCAGGAGGCACAACGGGTGCTGGAGCGCCTGGAGGTCTTAAATCTCGAGGAGGATCAGCTTCATGAGGAACGGGAGACCCTCGAGGGGCAGCGGACCGCCGCCGAGAGCGGACGTCAGGAAAAGGAAGGGGAAAAGCTCGCCCAGGAAAATGCCGTCGCCCGACTCCAGGAGGAGTTACGGGTTCAGCGGCAGACTCTGGATCAAATCCGCGAGGAGGTGACGTCCCGCAAGGTGGCCGTGGCCAGTCTTCGGGAGCGGGAGGAAGGGGGGAGGCGCAGTCTGGAGCGGCTTGAGGCCCTCCGCCAGGAACTGCGCGGGCGTCTGGTGTTGATTAAGAGTCGCCAGGAAGAAGCCGAGCTCTCCCAGGCCCGCCTCGGCCAGGAGCGGGAACGGCTGCGTGTCGAGCTGGATGTCCTTTACCGGCGGCGCGAAGAGGAAAACGCCCGCTACCTCGCCCTTCGCGAGCGGTTCGATGCGGGGGTACAACAGGTCGAGGAACAGGAATTGGCGCTCAGGGGTGTCCGCGCCCGACTGACCGAAGCCAGAGATGCCCTCGCTACGGTCCAGCTCAAGGTGCGGGAGTTGGGGATGGAAACCGAGCATCTGGTCCAGAGTTTTCACGATCGTTATCGTATCGACCTCCTCGAGGTCCAGGCTCCGCAGGAGGACGAGGCGCTTGACGCCGATGTGGCCGGCCGACGTCTCGGCGAACTGCGGCGTCTCGTGGATGAAATGGGGGAGGTCAACCTGACGGCCATCGAGGAGTATCAGGAACTGGAGACCCGCTACGAATTTCTCGCCGGCCAGCAGGAGGATCTGCGCCAGTCCCTCGAAGGATTGCAGTCCGCAATCACCAAGATCAACCGCACCACCCGCAAACGTTTTCGCGAGACCTTCGACCTGGTCAATGCCAAATTTCAGGAAGTTTTTCCCCGGCTCTTCCGCGGCGGCACGGCGGAGCTTCGTCTGACCGACGAGCAGGATCTCCTGGAGACCGGGATCGAGATCGTTGTTCAGCCGCCAGGGAAGAGACTGCAAATCGTCAATCTCCTCTCCGGTGGCGAAAAGGCGTTGACGGCCGTCGCCTTGATCTTCTCCATTTTTCTCATCAAGCCGACCCCCTTCTGCATGCTCGACGAGGTCGACGCACCCCTGGATGATGCCAATATCGGTCGGTTCAACGAAATGGTTCGGGAGATGTCGGCGGTTTCCCAGTTCATCATCATCACACACAACAAGCGAACCATGGAGATTGCCGATTCCCTTTACGGCGTCACCATGGAAGAGCCCGGCGTTTCCAAACTGGTTTCGGTGCGAATCAATGAATTCTAGGATGTCCTATGCCGTTTAAAAAGATTCTGGGGCAACTCGTGGACAATGTGCCCGGCGCCCAGGGAGCGATCATCGCCGACTGGGAAGGGGAGGCGGTCGATCATGTCTCGCGCATCGATGATTACGAGCTCAAAGTCATCGGCGCTCACAAGGGGGTGATCCTGACCAATCTCCGCGCGGCCATTGTCCGCCTCGAGGGGGAGGATCTCGAGGAGATGGTCATCACCACGGAGAAGGTTCAGACGCTGGTGATGCCGGTGACGCGGGAGTATTTTCTCCTCCTGTCCCTGGATCGGGGAGACGCCCTGGGGCGGGCCCGGTTCGAGGCGCGCCGCTGCGTGAAACGTCTGCAGAAGGAATTCGCCTGAGGCGCTTTCTTCCCGATGCTTAAAACAACAGAGAAAGGGGATGTTGCACCCGTGGAATGGTTTTCCCGCTTCATCAAAATACTTGCCGACCTGCTCGGTGACCTCGGTGTTCCTGAAGCCTCGCGCACCCTCGGTGCCCTCGGCCTGCTGTATTTTTTCGTCACCCTCCTGGTTTTTTTGGCGATTTTCGCTCTGTTTCGCCGCTTGCGGAGACGACCCTCCGAACCGCCGACCCTCGAACCATCGGAGGAAGTGACTCCTGAGGCGCCCGGGACTCCCCCGCAGCAGCCCGCTGCCGCCAGAAAACCGGAGGAACCGGCGCCGGACAAGGCACCGGTGGTGGCCGTCCCTCCCGCCGTCACTGCGCCGCCGCTCAATCTCCTTGAACGGATGCGGGCCGGTCTGGCCAAGACCCAGACTTCTCTGGTCGGGAGGATCGATGCCCTCCTCGGCGCCGGAAAGAAGGTCGATGCCGATCTGTTGGAGGAACTCGAAGAAATCCTCATCACCGCGGACCTCGGGATGAAAACGACCCGGGAGCTGATGGGTTCTCTGGAAAAACGATTTGCCGGCACCGACGGGGCGACTCCCGAAGCCCTGCGGCGAGCCCTTCAGGAGGAGATAGGAGTCCGTCTGCGCCTGGAGGCTGCCCCCATCGACTACTCGGCGGCGGCTCCCTTCGTCATTATGGTGGTGGGGGTCAACGGCGTCGGCAAGACCACGACCATCGGCAAGCTCGCCCATTATCTCAGCGGCCAGGGGAAGAAGGTGGTCCTCGGGGCGGGGGATACGTTCCGGGCGGCGGCAGCCGAGCAGCTCCTTGTTTGGGGGGAACGCTCCGGGGTCGATGTCATCCGCCATGACGAGGGGTCCGACCCCGCAGCCGTCGCCTTCGACGCAGCCAGGGCGGCCGTTGCCAGGAAGGCGGACGTGCTGATTCTCGACACCGCCGGGCGCCTGCACACCAAGGTGAACCTCATGGAGGAACTAAAAAAAGTGCGGCGAGTCCTGGATCGCGAAATCCCCGGCGCTCCCCATGAAACGCTGCTGGTTCTCGATGCCACCACCGGACAGAATGCCCTGGTGCAGGCTCGCCTTTTCAAGGAGACGGTGGCCATTACCGGGATTGCGCTGACCAAACTTGATGGCACCGCCCGGGGGGGGATCGTGGTCGCCATCGGATGCGAACTCAATCTGCCGGTACGCTTTGTCGGGATCGGCGAGGGGATTGACGACCTGCGCCCCTTCGAACCGGACCTCTTCGTCGAAGCCCTCTTTCAAAGGGATTGAAAATCCTTGACTTCAGGCTCCTGGTTTCCTAGAATTTGTCCTACGCTGGATAAGGATAATCATGGATTCGAACATTGTTCTTCGCCTCGAAGGAAAGATTGATCAGTTGATCGCCCGCCATAGCGCTCTCGAACACGAGTGCCGGAGCTTGACAGCCGAACGGGAGGCACTGCTGAATGAAAAAAATCGCATTCTTGGCGAACTCGACCGGATTCTTGAAAAACTGGAGAGTCTGGGGCCGGTGATCCCTTGAAACATGCCGTTCAGGTGACGGTTCTTGGCCAGCAGTACACCGTAAAAACGGCAGCCGATCCCTGCGAGGTGCGAAAAATTGCGGCCTTTGTCAACGAAAGGGTCGCCGAGGTGACCCTCGGGAATAAGGTCGTCGATACCCTGAACATCGCTGTTCTTGCCTTAATGAATCTGGCGGGCGCTCATCTGCGGATGCAGGAGGAGATTGCGGAAGAGCAGGGAATGCAGGAGCGGCTCGAAGGGTTGATTCGCCGTCTCGACGACGTCTGCCCCGGACCCTTTCCGGCCGGGTCAGGTAGCGGTCCGGGATCCGATATATCCTGATGAGGTAGCAGTAACTGATCTCCTGACGGAGAATTTAGATAGATTGGCAGATGGTTCTACGCGCCCATTCCCAGGGTGCTTTGCTCGACCGGTTAACGACTTTCATCCTTTAGATTGCTTTCAAGTCCTTGAGTCTTGTGTTGTCATCCTCCTGGTCAAAACTTGCTGGTTTCTGGCTACCTCCTATGTCGGGGGCGGCGTGTCGGGGCGTATGCAGTTTTCCCGGTAGTTCTGGCAGTCCCTGTTACAGGGAGCAATTGTTGAAGGTGATCTTTTTGTAGAACCGGCACGGCATGACCCACCCCCACCCTGTCTAAATCCCTCCCGTAGAGATCGTGGCCCGATTTTCGGGGATCTCTGTCCATGCCCAAAAAATCCATCAGAGAAACGCTGTTGGCCCGGCGCAAGCATTTGGCCGCCGAGACCTGTCTGGTCCGTAGCCTCCTGATTCAGCGGCGCCTACTGGAAACCGCCGAGTTTCAGGATGCGGCCGCCGTGGCACTCTACAGTCCCATTCTCAACGAAGTCTTTACCGAAGAACTGTTTCGCACCGCCCGAAAGATGGGGAAGCAGGTTGCCTATCCGCGGGTGAGCGGCGGGAATCTTGAGTTTGTGGTTACCACGGGGGCCGAGGAGCTGCGACCAGGGGCTTTCAATGTCCTCGAACCGACCGGGGTGGAAACGATTCCCTTTGCGGCCCTGGAAATGGTGGTCGTTCCGGGGGTGGCCTTCGATCAATGCGGGCATCGCCTCGGCTACGGCAAGGGCTTTTACGATCGTGTCCTGTGCCGCAGGGAGGAAGGTCGGGTCCTCGTCGGCCTTTGTTTCGAGCTGCAGCTGGTGGGTGCTTTGCCGGCCGAGGTTCACGACGTCGCCATGGACCTGCTGATTACTGAGGAACGTATCCTGCGCACGGATCAATCGGCGCAGGGTGAAGTCATAGGATAACGGAATTCACTTGAGGAGGACCAAGCTTTGAAAATAGAAATCATCATGATACTGGTGGGCGGTGCAGCCCTCGTCGCAGGTGTTCTGCTGGGACTGCTGTTGCGTCGTAAACTTTCCGAGGCGAAAATGGCCGGCGCCCAGAAGTCGGCGGTGCAGATCGTCGATGAGGCCAAAAAAGAGGCGGATATTCTGCGCAAGGATGCCATCATTCAGGCCAAGGATGCCGTTATTCACGCCAAATCCGAGTGGGAGCAGGAATCCCGCGAATTGCGTCGTGAGATCCAGTCCCAGGAAAAACGTCTCGTTCAGAAGGAAGAAGCCCTCGATCGCAAGGTGGCCCAGGTTGAAAGCAGGGATGAGGAGCTGGGTCAGTGGGAAAAGGATCTGGATCAGCGGGACAAGGGTCTTAAAGAACGGGAGAAGGAGATTGTCAAGCTGATTGACGAGCAGAAGGCCCGGCTCGAGACCCTCTCGGGGATGAGCTCCGAGGATGCCAAGAATCGTCTGATGGAGGCCATGGAGAGCGAGGCTCGCCATGACGCCGCCAAGGGAATCAAGCAGATTGAGGATGAGGCCAAGGAAAACGCCGACAAGAAGGCCAAGGAGATCCTTGCCCTGGCCATTCAGCGCTATGCCGGCGATTACGTCGCCGAGAAGACGGTCAGTGTGGTGCCCCTCCCCTCCGATGACATGAAGGGACGCATCATCGGCCGCGAGGGTCGCAACATTCGCGCCATCGAGGCGGCAACAGGGATCGATCTGATCATTGACGACACCCCCGAGGCGGTGATCATCTCCGGCTTCAACCCGGTGCGTCGCGAAGTGGCCCGCATTTCTCTCGAACGCCTCCTTGCCGATGGCCGTATCCATCCTGCCCGCATCGAGGAGGTTGTCAATAAGGCCGCCCTGGAGGTTGATGAATCGATTCGCGAGGCCGGAGAGCAGGCGACCTTCGATGTTGGCGTCCATGGCATCCATCCCGAAATCATCAAACTCATCGGCCGCCTCCGCTACCGGACCTCCTACGGGCAGAACGTCCTCCAACATTCGCTTGAGGTCTCCTTTCTTTGCGGGATCATGGCCGCTGAGCTGGGGATCAACGTCAAACAGGCCAAACGTGCCGGCCTGCTGCACGATATCGGCAAGGCCGTGGACCACGAAGTCGAGGGGTCGCACGCCGTCATCGGTGCCGACCTCGCCCGCAAGTATGGCGAGGCCGCCCATATCGTCCATGCCCTGGCGGCCCACCATGAGGATGAGAAGCCTGAAACCATTCTGGCCATCCTCGTGCAGGCGGCCGACGCCCTCTCCGGAGCCCGTCCCGGTGCCCGCCGCGAAATGCTGGAAACCTACGTCAAGCGGCTCGCCGATCTCGAGCGCATCGGGACCTCCTTTGCCGGCGTCACCAGCTGTTTTGCCATTCAGGCCGGCCGGGAGATCCGGGTCATGGTCTCCAGTGAAGAGGTTTCCGATGCCCACTCCCACTCCCTGGCCAGGGATATCGCCCGCAAGATCGAAAATGAAATGACCTACCCCGGGCAGATCAAGGTCAACGTGATCCGGGAAACGCGGGCCATCGAGTACGCGAAGTAAGGATCCCGGCCGCCCTTCGTACGGGCCTTACCCCCTGGCGCTTATTGGCCGGTTCGTGAAGCTTTGCTGAGAGGAAAATTTGAAAATTCTGTTTGTTGGGGATGTGGTTGGGCGGACCGGGCGCAATGCCCTTTCGATCCGTCTGGGGCGGCTTGTAGATCGGCACGAGGTTGACCTCGTGGTGGTCAACGGGGAAAATGCCGCTGCCGGTTTCGGGCTGACTCTGGACATCGTTCGGGAGTTTTTTGACCTCGGCGTCGATGTGATTACCTCGGGGAATCATATCTGGGATAAAAAAGAGATTTTTGAACATCTCGATCGCGAGCCCCGTCTGCTCCGGCCGGCCAACTACCCGCCGGGGCTCCCCGGACGGGGGAGCGGCGTTTACTCCACCAGTGCCGGCATACCCGTCGGGGTCGTCAACCTCGAAGGGCGGGTCTTCATGAATAACCTCGAGTGCCCCTTTCGCTGCGCCGATGCTCTGATTGACGACCTGCGGCGCCAGACTCCGATCATTCTCGTTGATTTCCACGCCGAGGCCACCAGTGAAAAGGTCGCCATGGGCCATTATCTCAATGGCCGGGTTTCGGCGGTGGTGGGAACCCACACCCACGTTCAGACCGCAGACGAACAGATCCTGTCGGGAGGGACAGCCTATCTGACCGACGCCGGCATGACGGGGAGTCTCGACGCCGTCATCGGCATCCGCAAGGAACTTGCCATCGAGCGCTTTTTGACCCAGTTGCCGGTCCGCTTCGAAGTCGCCAAGAAGGATCCCGTGTTGTGCGGGGTCCTCTTCACTATCGACGAGGAAACGGGGCGAGCTCAAGCCGTCCAGCGCATATTTGAAAAGATCGAACAGTAGCCCGGGACTCAGTGATCCCGAAACGTTCTCTGCAGAGGTTGGAGTCTATGAAATCGGTACAGGAGCAGATGGATGTCATTCGGCGCGGCGCTGTCGAAATTCTCGTCGAGGCCGAACTGGAGGAAAAACTGCGGGATTCCGTGAAAAACGGGGTGCCCTTGAAGATCAAGGCGGGGTTCGATCCGACGGCTCCGGATCTTCATCTCGGCCACACCGTTCTGATTCAGAAACTCAAGCAGTTTCAGGATCTCGGTCACCAGGTCCATTTCCTGATCGGGGATTTTACCGGAATGATCGGGGACCCGACCGGAAAAAACGAAACGCGCAAACCCCTGACCCGGGAGCAGGTTCTGGCCAATGCCCAGACCTACAAGGAACAGGTTTTCAAAATCCTCGATCCAGAGCGAACAACAGTGGTCTTCAACAGCACCTGGATGGGTCCGATGTCCGCTGCCGATCTCATCGGTCTGGCCGCACGGCATACGGTGGCGCGAATGCTCGAACGGGACGATTTTCACAAGCGCTTCACTTCTCATCAGCCCATCGCCATTCACGAGTTTCTCTATCCCCTGGTCCAGGGGTATGATTCGGTGGCGTTGCATGCGGATGTCGAGCTCGGCGGCACTGACCAGAAATTCAATCTCCTGGTCGGGCGCGAACTGCAGAAACAGTTCGGTCAACGCCCCCAGAGTGTGTTGACTATGCCTCTCCTCGAGGGGCTGGATGGGGTCAACAAGATGAGTAAATCTCTCGGCAACTACATCGGCATCACCGAGCCTCCCGGAGAGATTTATGGCAAGATCATGAGTATTTCCGATGAACTGATGGTGCGCTACTATGAACTTGTCTCCGATGCCGACCTGGCCACACTCGGCCGGGTGAGAGCCGGGGTCCTCGGACAGGACGGCGGGGCTCATCCCATGGAGAGCAAAAAGGCCCTGGCCCGCGAACTGGTGGCACGTTTTCATGGCGCCGACCAGGCGCTGCTCGCCGAGGAGGGTTTCACCCAGCAGTTCGGCCAGAAGGAAGTCCCTGCTGACATCCCAGTCGTCAAGCTCTCCGTCTCCGAGCCGATCTGGATCTGCCGTCTGCTCACGGAAGCCGGGATCACCGCCTCCAACGGAGAGGCCCGGCGCCTGATTCTCCAGGGGGGGGTCAAGCTTGATGGTGAAAAGGTCGTCGATGCCGACCAGGAAATCTCCCCCCGGGGAGAAATCGTTCTGCAGGGAGGCAAGCGCCGATTTGCCCGGGTCGTCTTTGGTTGAATCTTTTCCGATTAACGGTTGACACTCAGGGGGGCTTTCCGTATAGTCCAGCCTCCTTCACACCGGAAGCGGCCAAACTGCGTCGGATGAAGGTTTTATGCCCGGAAGGAAAAAAGGATGTTGACTGCCGGAGTGCTATCGGCTATAAACACCGCTTGTCGTCGAAAGGGCTCCTTCGGGGCAGATGAGTAGACGGCGGGACGGGAAAAAGTTCGACAAAAGATCTTGACAGTCAAACCGAGTTTCGATATTGTTACGTTCCGCTGCTCGAGGGGAGCGGGAAGAAAACCTGGTCTTTGAAAACTAAATAGCAGACGTTTGTAGAGAGCTTGCAGGAAGTAAGATCAAGCAAACAAAAAGTTAGAATCAAATACTCAGTTATACAACTGGAGAGTTTGATCCTGGCTCAGAACGAACGCTGGCGGCGTGCTTAACACATGCAAGTCGAACGTGAAGGGGACTTCGGTCCCTGGAAAGTGGCGCACGGGTGAGTAACACGTGGATAATCTAGCCGATGGACCGGGATAACATCTCGAAAGGGGTGCTAATACCGGATAAGCCCACGATCTCTTCGGAGGACGCGGGAAAAGGTGGGGACCTTCGGGCCTACTGTCATCGGATGAGTCCGCGGCCCATTAGCTAGTTGGTAGGGTAATGGCCTACCAAGGCTACGATGGGTAGCTGGTCTGAGAGGATGATCAGCCACACTGGAACTGAGACACGGTCCAGACTCCTACGGGAGGCAGCAGTGGGGAATTTTGCGCAATGGGCGAAAGCCTGACGCAGCAACGCCGCGTGAGTGATGAAGGCCCTCGGGTCGTAAAGCTCTGTCAGAGGGGAAGAACCTCCAATCGGTTAATATCCGGTTGGCCTGACGGTACCCTCAAAGGAAGCACCGGCTAACTCCGTGCCAGCAGCCGCGGTAATACGGAGGGTGCAAGCGTTGTTCGGAATTATTGGGCGTAAAGCGCGTGTAGGCGGTCATTTAAGTCTGATGTGAAAGCCCTGGGCTCAACCCGGGAAGTGCATTGGAAACTGGATGACTTGAATACGGGAGAGGGAAGTGGAATTTCGAGTGTAGGGGTGAAATCCGTAGATATTCGAAGGAACACCGGTGGCGAAGGCGGCTTCCTGGACCGATATTGACGCTGAGACGCGAAAGCGTGGGGAGCAAACAGGATTAGATACCCTGGTAGTCCACGCCGTAAACGATGGGCACTAGGTGTCGCGGGTATTGACCCCTGCGGTGCCGAAGCTAACGCATTAAGTGCCCCGCCTGGGGAGTACGGCCGCAAGGCTAAAACTCAAAGGAATTGACGGGGGCCCGCACAAGCGGTGGAGCATGTGGTTTAATTCGACGCAACGCGAAGAACCTTACCTGGGCTTGACATCCCGATCGCACTTTATGGAAACATAGAGGTCAGTTCGGCTGGATCGGAGACAGGTGCTGCATGGCTGTCGTCAGCTCGTGTCGTGAGATGTTGGGTTAAGTCCCGCAACGAGCGCAACCCTTGTCCTTAGTTGCCATCATTTAGTTGGGCACTCTAAGGAGACTGCCGGTGTTAAACCGGAGGAAGGTGGGGATGACGTCAAGTCCTCATGGCCCTTATGTCCAGGGCTACACACGTGCTACAATGGCCGGTACAAAGGGAAGCAAGACCGCGAGGTGGAGCCAATCCCAAAAAGCCGGTCTCAGTTCGGATTGGAGTCTGCAACTCGACTCCATGAAGTTGGAATCGCTAGTAATCGTGGATCAGCATGCCACGGTGAATACGTTCCCGGGCCTTGTACACACCGCCCGTCACACCACGGGAGTCGATTGTACCTGAAATCGGTGGGCTAACCTTCGGGAGGCAGCCGCTTATGGTATGGTCGGTAACTGGGGTGAAGTCGTAACAAGGTAGCCGTAGGGGAACCTGCGGCTGGATCACCTCCTTTCTAAGGAGCCTTCCTTGCCCGTAAGGGCAAAGGCATCCTGGGTCAGAGTTCTTCTTTCGGGAGGGACCAAGAGCCCGACTCGCACAAAACGAATCCAACGTCTGCTGTTTAGTTTTGAAAGACCAGGGGCCTTTTCCAGGTTTTGGGAAGAGGTTTTTTGTTCTTTGAATTGAGAAGAAGCGGAAAAAGCTTTTAAGTAGGTAGCGCTGATTCATGGGCTAGTAGCTCAGCTGGCTAGAGCACACGACTGATAATCGTGAGGTCGGAGGTTCGAGTCCTCCCTGGCCCACCAAGTGTTATCGGGGGTGTAGCTCAGCTGGGAGAGCGCCTGCCTTGCACGCAGGAGGTCATCGGTTCGAACCCGTTCACCTCCACCATACTTAAAAACCGCTTCGAACGAAGTTTGTTCGTTCTTTGACAATTGCATAAGACATCAATACGATGCACACGAAACAAAAGCGAAGAGGTCGCGACGTGAATAACGTTGGCGATCAACACGCGAAGGATCAATCGATACGTTTTAAAAGCTTTTTTATGGTCAAGCTAATAAGGGCGTACGGTGGATGCCTTGGCATCGGGAGGCGAAGAAGGACGTGGTAAGCTGCGATAAGCTTCGGGGAGCCGCTAAACAGGCTTTGATCCGGAGATTTCCGAATGGGGAAACCCGGCAGGGATTGATGCCCTGTCATCCTGCACTGAATACATAGGTGCAGAGAGGCGAACGAGGGGAACTGAAACATCTAAGTACCCTCAGGAGAAGAAATCAATTGAGATTCCGTTAGTAGTGGCGAGCGAACGCGGATTAGCCCAAACCGAAGTTACCTTGGTGACTTCGGGGTTGTGGGGCCCCAACGTGGGATTGAGAATGGGTAGCAGAAGGCTCTGGAAAGTGCCGCCATAGCGGGTGATAGCCCCGTATGCGAAACCTTGACTCACCCTAGGGTGTCCCCGAGTACCACGAGACACGAGAAATCTTGTGGGAATCTGGGTGGACCATCATCCAAGGCTAAATACTCCCCGATGACCGATAGCGCATAGTACCGTGAGGGAAAGGTGAAAAGAACTGCGTTAAGCAGAGTGAAATAGAACCTGAAACCGTACGCTTACAAGCAGTGGGAGCACTATGGAGCAATCCAGTGTGACCGCGTGCCTTTTGCATAATGAGTCAGCGAGTTACTCTCAGCAGCGAGGTTAAGCCGATCGAGGTGGAGCCGAAGCGAAAGCGAGTCTGAATAGGGCGCATATAGTTGCTGGGAGTAGACCCGAAACCGGGTGATCTATCCATGGGCAGGGTGAAGCGACGGTAACACGTCGTGGAGGCCCGAACCCACTTAGGTTGAAAACTGAGGGGATGACCTGTGGATAGGAGTGAAAGGCTAATCAAACTCGGAGATAGCTGGTTCTCCCCGAAATATATTTAGGTATAGCCTCGTATGAATCGTTCCGGAGGTAGAGCACTGAATGGGCTAGGGGTCTTACCGGATTACCAAACCTAATCAAACTCCGAATGCCGGAAATGCATGTACGGGAGTCAGACGGCGGGTGATAAGATCCGTCGTCAAGAGGGAAAGAGCCCAGATCGCCAGCTAAGGTCCCTAAGTCTGTGCTAAGTGGAAAAGGATGTGGGAGCGCACTGACAACCAGGAGGTTGGCTTAGAAGCAGCCACCCTTTAAAGAAAGCGTAATAGCTCACTGGTCAAGTGAACCTGCGCCGAAAATGTAACGGGGCTCAAGCACAGCACCGAAGCTGCGGATTTCTGCCTTAAGGCAGAAGTGGTAGGGGAGCATTGTGGCAACCGCTGAAGGTCGACCGTGAGGACGGCTGGAGGAACCACAAGAGATTATGCTGACATGAGTAGCGAAAATGCGGGTGAGAAACCCGCACGCCGTAAGCCCAAGGTTTCCTTCGTTAAGGTAATCTGCGAAGGGTTAGTCGGCCCCTAAGGCGAGGCCGAAAGGCGTAGTTGATGGGAAACAGGTTAATATTCCTGTACCTCTTGTAACTGCGATGGGGGGACGGAGAAGGGCAGGTCAGCCGGTTATTGGATTTCCGGTTTAAGCGTGTAGGCGGGGGAGGTAGGCAAATCCGCTTCCCTGTATAACGCCAAGGCGTGATGACGAGGGCTTTAAGCCCATAAAGTGACTGATCCCATGCTTCCAAGAAAAGCCTCTAAGCTTCAGGTTACAAGAGACCGTACCGCAAACCAACTCAGGTGGGCGGGCAGAAAATGCTAAGGCGATTGAGAGAACTCTGGTTAAGGAACTCGGCAAAATGACACCGTAACTTCGGGAGAAGGTGTGCCCTCATTAGGTGTAGCGATACGCACGCGAAGCCGAAGAGGGTCGCAGAGAAATGGTGGTAGCGACTGTTTACTAAAAACACAGCACTCTGCAAACTCGTAAGAGGAAGTATAGGGTGTGACGCCTGCCCGGTGCCGGAAGGTTAAGGGGATTTGTCAGCGCAAGCGAAGCTTTGAACCGAAGCCCCGGTAAACGGCGGCCGTAACTATAACGGTCCTAAGGTAGCGAAATTCCTTGTCGGGTAAGTTCCGACCTGCACGAATGGCGTAACGACTTCCACACTGTCTCAACCAGGGACT
>Ga0209231_1000612_pt1 | contig 18416 bp, 23 predicted proteins | sample Deesub45470m_DNA_FD_188086 | JGI IMG/M metagenome (GOLD analysis project Ga0209231, IMG submission 188086) | Deep subsurface microbial communities from North Pacific Ocean - 450_OLKR46/470m Metagenome (SPAdes) (version 2) | ecosystem: Environmental > Terrestrial > Deep subsurface > Unclassified ... | reverse complement strand
CTGCAGAACCATGGCCGAAATCTCCGGGGCGCTGTACTGTTTGCCGCGGACCTCGACCCAGGCATCGCCGTTGTCGGCCTTGATGATCTTGAAGGGGCTGATCTCGATGTCCTTCTTCACCGTCGGCGTATCGAACTTGCGGCCGATGAGGCGCTTGATGGCGTGCAGGGTGTTTTCCGGGTTGGTGACCGCCTGCCGCTTGGCCTGCTGCCCCACCAGGCGCTCGCCGCTTTCAGTGAAGGCGACCATCGACGGGGTGGTCCGCGATCCTTCCGCGTTGGCGATGACGACCGGCTCGCCCCCTTCCATGACGGCGACGCAGGAGTTGGTGGTGCCGAGGTCGATTCCTATGACTTTACCCATGAGCTATATCCTCCTCTATGCAATGACTGTTGGTTGTTTCGGTTCATTAGCAGAATTATTCCGCCGCCTCAACCGGAGGCGACGGGGTCTTGGCCACCATGACCATGGCCGGACGCAGCAGGCGGTCGTTGAGCAGGTACCCCTTCTGCAGTTCCTGGACGACCGTATTGGGAGGGTACTCGGCGCTCTCGATCTGTCCCACGGCCTCGTGGCGGGACGGATCGAAGGCCTCGCCGACGGTGGTGATCGGGACGACACCGAAGCGCTCGACCAGACGGCCGAACATGTCGACGGTCATCTGCACCCCTTCGAGAAGACTCCCCTGGGCCTTATCATCCTTACCGGCATGTTCCACGGCCCGCTCGAGGTTGTCGAGGACCGGCAGGATTCCCCGCAGGATATTTTCGTTGGCGAATCTGGCCAGATCCTCCTTGTCGCGCTGGGCCCGTTTGCGATAATTCTCCAGGTCGGCCCGGGCCCGCAGGTAAAGGTCGCGGTTCTGCTCGGCCTCCTGGCGAAGGGCGGCCAGGGTTTCGTCCGGAGTCGGCTCGGCCGGAAGGACTTCAACCGCGTCGGTTTCGGCGGGGAGTTCCTCGCTCAAGGGCGATGTCTCTTCTTGATCGTGTTTGTTCTTTTTTGCCACAGTATCTCCTATTTTGAATCTCCGTCCAGAATCTGGCTGACCAGCCTGGCGGTGTAATCGACGATGGGGATGACCATTGAATAGGGCATTCTGCTCGGACCGATCACCCCAAGTGAGCCGATGGTCCCCTGGCTGCCGGAATAGGTCGCGGTGATCAGGCTGCACCCGCGGATGTCGCTGTGCTCGGTTTCGGAGCCGATGAAAATCTGAACCCCTTCGGCCCGCTGGCTGGCATCGAGGAGTTCCACCAGGGAACTCTTCTGCTCGAAGGCGCGGAAGAGGCGCTTCATTTTCTCGAGGTCGGCGAACTCGGGCTGCTCGAGGATGTTGGCGGCCCCCTCGATGAAGACCTGACTTGCCATCTCGGTGGACAAAACCTCCCTGGAGATCTGCAGGGCGCGGTGCATCATCTTGTCGTAAAGGGCCTTTTCCCTTGCCATTTCCGAGAGGATGCGCGCCTTGACCTCCTGAATGGTCAGTCCGGTCAGGGTCCGGTTGAGATAGCCGGCCATCTGCTCGAGTTCGTACTGGGAGAGGTCTTCACCGACCTCGATGACCTTGTTCTGCACCAGTCCCGACTGGGTGACGAAAATCACCAGGACGCGGCCGCTGGAGAGGCGGATGAATTCGATCTGGCGGAAGACCGTCGTGGTGAACCGGGGGGCCATGACGATCCCGGTGTAGCTGGAGATGGCCGAAAGAACCTTCCCCGCCTCACGCAGCAGGTCCTCCGAGCGCAAGCCGCCGAAGCGGTAGCGGTCGTCAAGGCGCTGGCGCTCCTGGGAACTGAGCTGACGCACCTGCAGCAGGGAGTCGACGTAAAAGCGGTAACCCTTTTCCGTCGGCACCCGCCCCGCCGAGGTGTGCGGGGAGGCAATGTACCCCATTTCCTCGAGATCGGCCATGACGTTGCGCACCGTGGCCGGGGACAGCGCCATGCTGTGCCGTCTGCTCACGGCCCGCGATCCGACCGGCTCGGCCGAGTCGATGTAGTCCTCGATGATCGCTTCGAGGATTTTCCGGCTGCGCTCGTTGAGCTCTTCGCTCATGGGATCGTTCCACCTAAAAAAAACCAATAGCCGGAAAATCCGGCCCGTTGTAGCTGATTAGCACTCAAAGAGGAGGAGTGCTAACGGGAACAACATAACAACGCCCCTCCCCTTTGTCAAGGGCAAACAAGGCGCCCCTTTTTCCCGTTTTCTCTAGAGGAAAGGCTCGATCAGGGTGTCATAAAGGAGCCAGGACTCCCGGTCCAGCACCCAGCGTTTCCCTTCCAGGCGCAGCCTCCCGCCGGCGCGGGAGACCCCCTCGGCAAAGGCCTCCGCCACCCCGCAACCGAAGCGACGGACAAACGCCTCTTCCTCCACCCCTTCGGCGGTGCGCAGTCCCAGGTAGAGGGTCTCTGCCATCGCCCCCCTTCGATCGAAGCGCTCCACCAGTTTCGCCGGGTCCCTTCCGGCAGCGATGTCCGCTCCATACCCGGAAAGATCCTGGGAAACGGCCCAGCGTTCCCCCCAACCCCGGTCGAAAAAGGAATGGGCTCCGGCGCCGATGGCCAGACAGGGGCGGCGTCGCCAATAGACCAGATTGTGGCGGCATTCCCTCCCCGGCCGGGCGTAATTGGAGATCTCGTAGTGACGGTAGCCCCTCTCGGTCAGGAGGCGATCGGCAGCGAGAAAGTTTTCGGCATAGACCTCCTCGTCGGGCAGGCGCAGGGCCCCACTCTGCTGCAGCCCCTGAAAGGGGGTCCCCTCTTCGACACTCAGGCCGTAGAGCGAGAGGTGCTCGGGTGCGAGGTCGAGGGTCTCCTCGAGATCGCGCAGAAAGGCGCTGGTGCTCTGGTCGGGGAGCGCGAACATCAAATCGACTCCGACGTTTTCGAAGCCGGCGCACCGGGCATTCTCCAGGGCCGTCCTCGCCTCGGCGGCCGAATGGCTCCGTCCGAGTCGGCGGAGGTTTTCGCCGTGAAGGGACTGGATACCGAAATTGATCCGGTTGACCCCCGCCCTGCGGTAGCCGGCGAGACGGTCGACGCTCACCGTTCCGGGATTGGCCTCGAGGGAGACCTCGGCCCGGGGGGCGAGACCGAAATGCGCCGCGGCACCGTCGAGAAGAACGACAACCTGAGTCGGGGAAAGAAGGGAGGGGGTGCCGCCGCCGAAAAAGATCGTCTCCAGCGCCCCTCCTTCCCGGGGGAGGCGCCGCAGATGGGCCAGGAGGAGTTCGACGTAGGCGGCCGGGACGGCCTCGGCGGGGACGGAGAAGAAGTCGCAGTAGGGGCACTTGCTGCGGCAAAAGGGGATATGGATATAGAGTGAACTCATGGTCATGACCGCGGAAAAAGACAGATTTCCCGGCCTCCTTCAGGAAAAAAGGCCCGGGAGGGACTCCCGGGCCGATAAAGATACGCGGCCTCGACAGCCGGGATTCCTCAAGCGGTCAGCGAAAAAAGAGAACCGACATCAGGGCGAGAAAGAGGACGGCCAGGAGGACTCCGCCGCCGACGGGGTAGGCGGAGCTTTTGGAGCGCCGGTCGATCTGCGATTTGCAGCGGACGATGACCTCCTCGTCGGTGCCGGTCGCTTCGGCGTAAAGATCGATGCCGTACCTCTGCAGGTTGCCGCCGGGTTCCTGGAAGAAACGGCTCAAAAGAGCGGGAATCCGCTCCATGAAGAGGTCGGCGCCCCAACGGTTGAGGGTATTGAAAGTCCGGTCGCTCAGGGCGTAGAAGGCCCTCCCCCCCTTGCGGTAAAACCAGTCGGCATCGATATTGATGGCCCGGATTTCCGCCGGATAGATCCCAGACAGGAGGAGGAGGGTGAAGGCCAGGGCGGAAAAGAACAGGAGCTGGGTCTGGGCCACCACATGCGAGGCGGTATAGGGCTGGTAGTCCGTGGCGTAGGGGAGGAGACCGTAGAGAGCCTGGGGGAAACAGCCGATGAGGATGCAGAGCACCGCCGTCCCCCCCATGGCCAGGAGCATGTGGCGCGGCGCCTCCTGGCAGCGCAGACCCGAGTCGTGGGAGAAGAAAGCGAAGAAGGGGATCTTGATCCCGGCATGGTGGAAGACCCCCGCCGAGGCGAAGAGGAGGACGAACCAGACCAGGCGCAGGTCGCCACGGGCGGCGGCTTCCATGACCATCGACTTGCTGACGAAGCCGGAAAAGAGCGGGAAGGCGGAGATCGACGCGGCGCCGACGATGCAGAAGGTGCAGGTCCAGGGCATCGAGCGATAGAGGCCGCCGAGATCGGTGGCGTTGATCTTGCCGGTCCGGTACATCACCGCTCCCATGGACATGAAGAGGAGCCCCTTGAAGAGGACGTCGTTGAAGGCGTGAGCCACGGCGCCGTTGACCGCCAGCTCGGTACCGATGCCGATGCCGACCACCATGAATCCGACCTGGTTGATGAGGCTGTAGGCCAGGACCTTTCGCAGATCGTTTTCGATGACGGCATAGAAGATGGGGAATCCGGCCATCGCCACGCCGATCCAGATCAGCGCCTCGGTTCCTGGAAAGGCCCGGGCCAGCACGTAGACGGCCGTCTTGGTGGTAAAGGCGGAGAGAAAGATGGTCCCGGTGATGGTCCCTTCCGGATAGGCGTCGGTGAGCCAGGTGTGGAGAAACGGCCAGGCGCAGTTGACGCCGAAACCGAAGAATATGAGATAGGAGGCCAGCCCCTCGAGGCCGAGAAAGCCGAAGGCCGCCGACCCGCTCTGCTGCACGTGGATGATGATCCCGGCCAGGAGGCAGAGGCCGCCGGCGACGTGGACCATGAAATAACGGAACCCGGCGCCGAGGGCGGTGGGAGTGCGCCGCGCCAGGATCAGGAAGGTGGCGCTGATGGTCAGAATTTCCCAGAAGGCAAAAAGGGAGAAGAAATCACCGGCAAAGGTCACTCCCAGGGCCGCACCGGCATAGACCAGGCCGGCGATGTTCTGCACCGCGTCCTCGACATGGAGGGCATAGAGGGTGGCAATGATGGCGATCAGATGAAAAATATAGCCGAAGATCAGGCTGAGACGATCGACCTGGCCGAAGATCAGATGGTAATCGAGGAAGGAAACGGTCCAGTGGGTCCCCTCGGGAATCAGCAGCAGGTTGAGGAAGCTGATCACCGGCAAGAGGAGGAGCCACCCCTTGCGGAGCTTTCCCTGCAGGAAAATGACCGGCAGGGCCCCGAGGATGAGGATCGCGGCAGGGGGGAGGGGATTAATCATAATAATCCTCTTTGCGCATCACCAGGGGACGCAGGATGTATTTGGCCACCAGCACCAGGACCACGCAGGCGACGAAGCCGTACACGGCGTAGAAACCGAAGGCCCCCTCCCAGGGGAAGAGGGTGTGCTTGTGAAAGAAAAAGTCGACCATGAGGAGGAGAGCGACGCAGGTGAAAAAGCCGAAGAGGAGGCGTTTTACGTTCTTGGGATGATCGAAAAGTCCCAATTCCTCGTCGATGTCGACGGGGTGCTGATAATCTTCTTCACGGACGGGCGGTTGCTTCTTCATCGTGGGTTCCTAGAGCGTCTTGAGAAAAATGTAGCCGAGATACAGCAGGCCGACGGCGAAGATCAGGTAAAATGCCGGACGGTAACCGGCCACGGGATCGTGAGCCAGCACCATGATTTCTTCGTGCTTGTCCTTGGGTTGCATCGCGCGACCTCCCAGGTCCTTGGCCGTCAGGGAAAGAGCGCCCTGTGGACCAGTTGCAGAAAAATGTCGGGATAAAAGAAGAGACCCACCGAGCAGAGAGCCGTCACCGACAGGGGGATCAGGCACAACAGGGGGGCCTCGCCGGTATGGGCCAGGGTCTCCTCGCTGGCCGGCGCGAAAAATCCCCGGTAGACGATGGGGAAGAAGTAGGCGGCGCTGAGGAGCGAACTGACCAGGAGGACCGCCACAAGAAGGAGCTGATCGGCCTCGACGGCGCCGATGACCAGGTTCCACTTGCTGATGAAGCCCCCCAGAGGCGGCATGCCGATGATGGAGAGGGAGCCGAGAAAAAAGGCGAAATAGGTGATCGGCATGCGCCGTCCGAGGCCGTCCATTTCACTGATGTATTTTTTGTGGCTGGCGACATAGATCGCTCCGGCGCAGAAAAAGAGGGTGATCTTGCCGAAGGCGTGCATGGCGATGTGCAGCATCCCGCCGGTCATTCCGGCGGCGGAGAGCATCCCGGCGCCGAGAATCATGTAGGAGAGCTGGCCGATGGTCGAATAGGCGAGGCGGCGCTTGAGATTGTCCTGGGTCAGGGCGACAAGGGAGGCGGCCAGGATGGTGACCGAGGCGAAATAGGTCAAAACCACGCCGAAATCGAGACGGTGCAGCAGGTCGGGACCGAAGATGTCGAAAATGACCCGCAGGATGGCAAAGACCCCGACCTTGACCACCGCCACGCCGTGGAGAAAGGCGCTCACCGGGGTCGGCGCCACCATCGCCGCCGGAAGCCAGCCGTGAAAGGGCATGATCCCCGCCTTGGCGAACCCGAGGACGAAGAGGACCAGGAGCAGCCCGAGCGTCGCCGCCGAGGCCTCGCCGGAGAGAATGCCGCCGTGGGTGAAATCGAGGGTTCCGGTGAGTTGATAGGTGATCAGCATCGCCGGCAGAACCAGGCCGATGGAGGTGCCGAGGATGTAGGTCAGGTACTTGCGCCCGGAGCGGCGCGCCTCGGCATCGCCGTGATGGGTCACCAGGGGATAGGTCGACAGGGAGAGCATCTCGTAGAAGAGATAAAGAGTCAGAAGGTTGGCCGAAAAGGCGACGCCGATGGTCGCCGAAATTGCCACGGCGAAGGAGGCGTAGTAGCGGGTCTGGTTGTGCTCCTTGAGGGCCCGCATGTACCCCATGGAATAGATCGAGGTAAAGATCCACAAAAAGGAGGCGATCAGGGCAAAGTACATCCCCATGGCATCCACCCGCAGGGCGATGGGGACCCCGGGAATCACCTCCGCCAGGGTCAAAACGTAGGTCCCGCCGGCAAGAACCGTCGGCAGCATGGCCGCGACCAGGGTGAACTTGCCGAGGGCGATCAAAAGGGTCCAGCCTTCCCGCAGGTTGGGCATACGCCCCGAGAGGAGGATCGGCACCGCCCCGAGGAGGGAGATGAGGATGGCGGCCAGCGGCAGATAGGATGTGGTCATGTCCATGGGCATTTCAATGCTGTCATGAAAAACCTGCGTTGAAGGAGGAGCCTAAAGGAAAGCGGCGATCGCCGGGAGGATCACGCTGTCGACGAGCCCGCCGGCCCCGAGACCGAGAACGACGAGGGCCAGGGCCGAGAGGACCAGCGGCCCGACGAGCATCGCCGGTGCTTCGGTGACCGGAAGGGGCCGATCATCTGCTGCCGAGTTCCGGAAAAAGGCGATCTCGATGATCCGGAAGAAGAGGACGGCGTTGACCAGGCTGCTGAAGAGGAGCGCCCCCACGTATCCCCACTGTCCGGCCTCGATGCCGCCGAGCAGGAGGTACCATTTGCTGAAAAATCCCGCCGTCGGCGGCACGCCGATCATGGAAAAAGCCGCCAGGGTAAAGGCCGCCAGGGTGACGGGCATCCGGCGGTACAACCCGCGGAGACTGTCGAACTCCAGGGAGCCGGTGCGGTAGACGATGGCGGCGGCGGCGAGAAAGAGACAGAGCGTCATCAGGGCGTCGTTGACGATGTGGAGGAGGGCGCCGGTCAGCCCCGTTTCGTTGGCCAGAAATACCCCGCCGACCATGTAGCCGACTTCGGCGACGATGAGGTAGGTCAGCATGCGCTTGAGATCCCGCTGCCCGAGGGCCATGGCCGAGGCGCAGACGATTCCCAGCGCCGCCGCCCAGACCAGGGCCGACTGGACCCCCGACTCGGCGAGGAGCGCCCAGTTGGGGTGGATGATGGAGTAGAGAACCCGGATCATCAGGTAGATGGTGACCTTGGTCATCAGCGGTGCGATCAGGAGTCCGGCCCCGGTGGGGGCCAGGGAGTAGGCGTTGGGGAGCCAGCCGTGCAGCGGGAAGAACGCCATCTTGATCCACAGGCCGACGAGGAGAAAGGCAAAGGCCGTGGCGGCGGCTACCGTCCCCGGGAGGGTCGGGAGGATGGCGGCAATATCCGCCATATTCAGGGTGCCGGTGAGAATATAGAGGTAGCCGACACCGAGGAGATAGAAACAGGCGCCGATCGATCCCATGATGATGTAGTTGAAACTCGCCAGGGGAGCCCGCCCCTTTCCCATGGCGACCAGGCCGTAGGTGGTGATGGAGGTGATTTCCAGAAGAACGTAGAGGTTGAAGGCGTCGCCGGTGATCACCAGTCCCATCAGCCCGACGATGAGAATCAAGTAGAGGGTGAAAAAGAGGTGCTCCCGGCCGGGGAGCTCGAGGGCCACGCTCGGCAGGGCGCCGGACGTCGCCAGCAGGGCCGCGGCGGCCACCAGCAGGAGCATCAGGGCGCCGAGGGGGTCGATGACCAGCTCGATGCCGTAGGGGGGGGACCAGTTCCCCACCGTATAATGCAGTGTCCCCTCCCGCAGCACCCGGACCAGGACGAGGGCGGCGGCGACCGTGGAAAAGGAGAGCGCCCCGAGGGTGAGGGGGGCGATCCAGGTGCGGCTGCGACGCCCGAGAAGGTTGACGGCCAGGGCGGTCAGCAGGGGGACGGCCAGGACGTACATATGCAGATTGGCAAAGGTCATTGGCCGAGTTTCTCCAGGATCTCGTCCTCCTCGAGGGTGCCGTATTCCCGGTAGATCCGCTGCAGGATGGCCAGGGCGACGCCGGTGACGCTGACGGAAACGACGATCGCCGTCAGCATCAGCACATGGGGGAGGGGGTTGACCACCGTCGCCACGTCGACGCCCCGGGCCAGGACCTCGTACTTGTCGAGGATCGGGATGCCGCCGCCGCGCTTGACTCCGGAGGAGACGAAAAGGAGGATGATCGCGGTCTGGAAGATGTTCATGCCGAGAAGCTTCTTCACCAGGTTGCGCTTGCCGATCATGGCATAAAAACCGATCATCATCAGCACCACGTACAGCCAGTAGTTGTACTTGGCCACCACTTCGGCCAGGAATCCGTCCATATCAGAGCCCCTCATCCAGTGCGCCGCCCGAACCGAGGTCCCAGAAGAGGGAGACCATGATGTTCATGACGGCGAGGCCGACCCCCACCTCGACGATAAAAATTCCGAAGGAGCGCCACTCGATGGCCCCGAGGGGGACGATCGCCTCCAGGGCGCTGTAATCAAGAAACAGTCCTCCCATGACCGCACAGAGAAATCCCGTCCCGACGTAGACCAGAACCCCGACATTGCCGAGAAGCATGTTGGCTCGTTCCGAGAGATAGCGCGTCGAGGTCCGCAGATCGAAGGCCAGGGCCAGGAGGATAAAGGAGGCGCCGAGAACCACCCCCCCCTGAAAGCCCCCTCCCGGGCTGTAGTGGCCGTGGACGATGATGTAGAGGCCGAAGAGTTGGATGAAGGGGACGAGGATCCGCACCGAGGTCTGGATGATCAGGCTTTCGCCGAGGCCGCGGTTTCGGGCATTTTCCTGGAGACGCTTCATGACTCTCTCCGGCGCAGCACGCTGACCACCGCCAGCCCGGCGCAGTAGATGACCACCGTCTCGAACATGGTGTCATACCCCCGATAGTCGCCGAGGATCGCGGTGACGATATTGGGAACGTGGGTTTCCGCCACCGCTTTTTCGATGTAGACCGGAGAAAGGTGGGTGCTGGCCGGCGACTGCGGATCTCCCCAGGCCGGGAAATCCATGGTGCCGTAGAGAAGGATGGCACCGGTGACGACGGTGGCCAACAGGGCAAGGGTCTTCAATCTTTGCTCCTCCGGGTGGTGCGCAGGATCGAGGCGATGAAGAGGACCGTGCTGATTCCGGCACCGACCGTCGCCTCGGTAAAGGCGACGTCCACCGCCCCCATCTCGGCCCACAGCAGGCACATGAGAAAACTGTAGACCCCGAAGATCACCGTCGCCGACAGCAGATCCTTGACGTTAATGACCGCCAGGGCGCAGATGACCACCAGCGCCAGAATGAGCAGGTCGAGTTGCCAGATCATTTTCCCCCCTTGCGTTTCGTCCAGGGTTCCACACCGAGCACCAGGGCCGCCTCGGTAATGGCGTGGGTCGCCGTGGGGCTGGCGACGAAGACGAAGGCGGCAATCGCCAGGATCTTGAGGCTCACCAGCAGATTGCCGAGGCTGAAATCGCCGAGGTTGTAGAGAGCCACGGCCAGAATCACCAGGACCGCCGCCAGCGAATCGCATTTTCCCGCGGCGTGCAACCGGGTATAGAAATCGGGAAAACGGAGGATGCCAAGGACGCCGATAGCAAAAAACAATACGCCCGCAATCAGGAGCAGAACGACCGCTGTCATCATCGGCTATCCCTCCCGGGAAGGTCTTCGTGTATGAGGTGAACGGCCTTGCGGCGCAAAAAATATTTGGCCGCCCCGAGGGTGGCGATGAAATTGAGCAGCGCGTAGGCGATGGCGATATCGACGAACATGCCGACATCGTCGAAGAGGACGCCGATGATCAGGAGGAGGACCGTCGTCTTGGTGCCGATGACATTGCCGCCGAGAATCCGGTCGAGGACCGTCGGTCCGGCGATGACCCGGATCAGGCACAGGCCGATGAGGAGCAACAGGGCGATACCGCAGGCAAGGAAAATCCGCTCCATCATGGTCAACCCTCCAGAGCCGCAGCCACGCGCCGCTCCATGTCGCCGGGGAGACTCTCGGCGGCACTGCGGGTCAGGGCATAGACGGTGAATTCGTCATCCTGGATGCTGACGGTGATCGTACCCGGCGTCAGGGTAATCGACTGGGCGAGGGTGACCCTGGAGATCGGCCGCTTGAGAGTGGTGGTGAAACGGAAGAGATGGGGATCGACAAGATCGAGCATCCGGGGATGAAGAACGAGGTAGGCCACCTGCAGGTCGGCAAGAACGATCTGCCAGAAAAGCCAGGGGAGATAGAGACAGATGCCGAGCAGATCGCGGGGCCAGTTTCCCGGCCTGGTGCCGGAGAAGAGGAGGTCGTGGCTGAAATGCGCCACCAGCAGGCAGGAAAAGACCCCCAGCGTCAGGTGAAAAGCGTCGAACATCCCGGAAAGAAGGACCCAGAAGGTCAGCATGATCAGAAAGGTGGAAATCTTGGCTATCATCGCATATCCCCGGACAAACCTGATAACAATGGAATGGAGCCTCTCCCGCGGAAGGCGCCGCCGACGGGGTCGGTGACTGGTCCGCGGTCGTCATTTCCCTGCAAAAAAAGCACCGGCGCCGATGCCAAGCGAATAAAACGATGCCCTCTTCTAACATGAGCAAAAGCACCGGTCAAGAGATTCCGGCCGGGACCCGAGCCTCTTTAATACTTTAATGCCACAGAATAACAGGGTTTATTTTTTTCGAGCTTGCCGACTGAAAATAAAACAAAGTTCTGTAGCCTCTCGACCAGGTTCTCGGCGGACAGGGAAAAAGCGCGTTGCGAAAAATGCAATTTTTTGCCTGCACCCCTTCCGTGGCTCCTTTCCGATCGAAAAAGGGACGATATGTCTCACTTCGGCGCCGGCGACGCCGCCAGGGACCTCCTCCGGGCAGGGGCCCGGGAGATAAAAAAGGGTTTTGTTCAGGGAGAAACGCCCCCCTCCCCTTGCCGAGCCGCCGCGGCTGCTCTATAATCGCCCTGGCCGACGCTTGTCCAATCCCATACCACTTCAGGGAGCCTGCCATGACCCGTTCCATTACCGCCGCCTCCATCCAGTTCCATATCGCCTTCGGCGACGTCGACGCCAACCTCTCCCGGGCTCTGGCGGGACTTCGCCGGGTCGGCGAGAAGGGCGCCTCCCTGGCCGTGCTTCCGGAGATGTGGAGCACCGGGTACGACTATAAAAACCTCGCCGCACAGGCCGAGCAGACCCCCCGGGTGATCGAGGCCCTCAAGGGCGCCACCGCCGAGCTCGACATGGTGACCGTCGGCAGCCTTCCGGAAAAGGACGGCGGCACCCTCTACAACACCGCCTACGTCATCGACAAAGGCGAAGTGGTCGGCAGCTACCGCAAACTCCATCTCTTCTCCACCATGGGGGAAGACCGCTTTCTCGGCGCCGGCGACCGCACCCTGGTCGTCCCCACCTCGGCGGGGCGCCTCGGCATCGCCATCTGTTACGACCTGCGCTTTCCCGAACTCTTCCGCAAGCTCGCCCTCGAAGGGGCGGAAATCATCTGCATCCCCGCCGAATGGCCGAAGCCGCGCCAGGAGCACTGGCGCACCCTGCTGCGGGCCCGGGCCATCGAGAACCAGCTCTTCATCGCCGCTGCCAACTGCTGCGGCATCCAGGGAAAGCTCGACTTCTTCGGCATGAGCCTGCTCATTTCGCCGCGGGGCGAGATTCTCGCCGAAGGTGAAGAAACCCCCGTGGAGCTCACCGCCCTCTTCGATTTCAAGGAGATGGCCAGCTATCGTTTTCAGATTCCCTGCTTCCACGACCGGCGCCCGGCCATTTACGGCACTCTCCCCTGAGGGCGCCGCCGGCACCATAAAAAACGGGCCCCCTGGCAAACAGGGGACCCCGGCATTCTTCGCGACAGGCCTTTTTTAAGGGCCTGTCTTTTTTTTGTCACCCGTCACTGATCCAAGGGCCGGGCCTCGCTGCGGTACCGGGAAGGGACATCCTTCAGGGTATCGGCGAACTGCAGCTGCCCCTCGCCGTCGACGTAGAGATAGCGCGGCGAAGGTTCTTCCGGGACCAGTGGAGCGGGGCGCGCCTCCCTGGCGGCGGGACGGCCGTCGCTCTGCTCGATGACCGATTCGACGGTAGCGCGGCGTTCGCCGCCGAGGAGAAGCCCCAGGCGCCCCCGCAGGTCGGTATAGAACTGGCGCACGGCGACGTGCGCCGGAACGGTGGCGGGTACCCGCAGAAAGAACTGGTCCATCGCCAGCAGAAGAGCGACGAAGACCAGGGACCAGAGGAATATTTTTGCCAGTCGGAACATCAGCGGTCAGTCATGATGGTCATGGTCGTGCCCGCCATGGCCGTGGCTGCAGAGGCTCGAGCGCCGCGGCCGGTGCCGCAACTGCTGGATCACCGGGCCGGTGACGCAGCGCGAACACTCTCCCTGCAGGGTGCTCTCGGTGATGTGATAGTCGTGATCGAGCATCTCCTCGATGGTGCCGACAATCTCCCCCTGGCGCAGACGGTAGTCGGGTTCGATGTCGATGTGCGCCGAGAGGACGGTGATGTGCGAACAGATCGACCAGACATGGAGGTGGTGGACGTCGTTCACCCCTTCGACGGCGCGCATCTTGGTCACCACCTCGTCGAGATCGACATGGCCCGGCACCCCCTCGATGAGGATGTGCACGGCCTCCCGAAGGATCCGCAAGGATCCGAAGGCGATGATCACCACGATCCCCACGGAAATCAGGGCGTCGACGACATACCACTCGGTATAGAGCATGATCAGGCCGCCGATGATCACCCCCACCGAGGCGATGGCGTCGCCGAGGACGTGGAGAAAGGCGCTGCGGACGTTGAGATCCTCGCCAGCATGGCCATGGAGGCGGGAGGCGGCGATCAGGTTCATCACCAGGCCGATGACGGCGATGATGAACATCTCCTTGCTCTTGACCGCCTCGGGGTGCTGGAAGCGGCCCCAGGCCTCGTGGAGGATTCCAGCGGCGATGACGAAGAGGGTCAGGCCGTTGATCAGGGAGGCGAGGATCTCCGCCCGGTGCCAGCCGTAGGTCTGCCGGTCGGTGGCCGGACGATTGGCGAGCTGGATCGCCATCAGCGACAGGACCAGGGCGAATAGGTCCATGAAGACGTGGGCGGCGTCGGAGAGGAGGGCCAGGGAGTTGGTCCAGAAACCGCCGATGACCTCGGCGACCAGGGTGACGGCCGTCAGGGCGATGGCGAAACGAAAACCGCGGGTGATGCTGCGGTCGAGATGGTTTCCTGCGGGCATGGGGGATTCCTTCCTCTGCTGGACTGGCTCCATGATAGTCAGAGGGGCTGTCAATGGCAAGGGACTTGTCCGCCGGCCGGGACCCGACGGCGGAAATTTTCACTGCGACGTTCGACAAACGGATGGGAGGGTCAGACAGGGGAGGTTCCAGCACTTTTTCAGTGTCAGCCCCTTGGTCGCCCCGCTCCAGGGGATAGCCGTTGCCGCACATCGAGCCTGGCCAACGCCTCCCGATACCCGGATTCAAGATTTTCCCAGAAGCGGGCCGGGATCTTGGTAACCGTCTCCAGGTGATTGGCCGTGGCATGGGAAATCGGCTGTTCCCCCTTGAAGATGCGGATCAGGGTCTCCTCGGTGAGCTCCAGGCTCTTGGCGAGTTCCTTCTGGTTCATCTTCAGGGACGTCATCACCTCCAGGAGCGTCTCCCCCGGTGCGACGGCGTAATCCGGTTCGAAGGGGTACTGTTTTTTTGCTTTCATCATTTCGCCCATGGGGCACCTCGCATCAGTGCGTATCTGCAATTCTTTTACGCTGAAGAAGACCAGCGCTGACGGCTTCTCGATGAAAGCCGCAGTAACGTTTCAGGTCGAACTGGGGGGAGTTCCAGAACTTGGAACGCGGAATTAGGGTGTTTGCCGGGGCCGGTGAGGATTTTTGAGGATAGATGGCGGCAGGCACACAGTGAGCCAGAAAGGAAATTGGATATTTACTCCGGACGCGGAACATATCGCGATCTTGCCGCTATTTCCAGGGCAATGATCTTTTGGGCAGGCTTGTCTGCGGGCCATCCGATGACATTTGCATGGTTGCGATTTCCGGCGACCGGTGCGGCAACAACCGAAAGACTCTGACCCTGATATGTCCCGGCCAGATTCTCGGCCCGCCCATGCAAAGCCTTGCCGGTCTGCCTGGCAACGTCCTCGCCGATGTCCCAAATGGCCTTTGCGTCGAACTCAAGATGGCGGGTAACCGAGAGATCCGCATGGGGGTGAGGGATGAACGGGTCCGCCCGAAGGGTGTTGTCCTGGCGGACGTGGGATTTTTGCAGGATATAACGGGACAGCCACTCGCCGGTCTCCACGGGCGGCATAGAAACGTCACCTTTCACGCGACCATGACCCGGTTGATGAGGCTCATGATGGCTTCCGGCACCTCACCGAAGAAGGGCTCGGTCCCGTAGGCCTTGCTGCCTCCCAGAAGAGCGGCGTAGTGAAGCTGTCCATCCGGGCCGATGCTGACGGAAAGGGTGCGGCGCGGGGTTCGGTACCACTCCATCGTCAGATGGCCATCCGCCTCGGCACTGATGGCGGGCATCGATGCTCCCAGGGGCAACGCCTTGAGGAACTGGCCGGCCAATTGGAAGGTTTCCTCGAATACTGGCTCTGCCTGGTAGCCGTCCCAGTTGGCTGTCCGGCATTCTTCGAAGATCAGGCTCAAATCGTCAAAAGCCTTTTGACCATAGAGCCCGAAGGCCAATGAACTTTTAAGAATATCGAGGCCGGCATCGGTTTGCCTCGAGACAAATCGCGCCGTTTCACTGGACCCTCGGGAAGGGATAGCCAGTGCGCTGGAGTAAATAATCGCTGAAGCTGTCATTTCGAGGATCATTGAAATGCCTCCAATGCTTTTTCGGTGACACTGCCAAAAAATGCTTTATTTTTCAACCACCGCATCTCCTCAAGGATGCGGGCGAGCCCTGTTTCTTCAATTTCAAGCCCTTGGGTTGTGAACACGTCGATATCAAGAATCAAGCCGCTGTTTGCGCGGGTCTCTGCCTGTGGTGGCTGTATCGTCCTAATCAGGTTGATAGCATAAGGATAACCCGGAACGGCGAGTGTGTCATGGTGCATGAAGCCAACAAAGGGCAATTCCAAATCTCTCGGTGTTTCTGGTGCCGGTTTAATGTAGTCGTCCAGGCGGGCGACGGAGAGCGGTAATTCTATGCGACTGATAAAGCGCAAACCAATCCGATTGATCTCTACCGGCTGTGCCAGTTCCTTATATATCTCCCAAAGACGCAACCCCTCGCCTGAAAAAGAGATCCAATCAGAATAGGGCTCAAGCCGACTATGAATGAAACCGTCTCGGTTGAACTGTGCAATACTCTTCTGGTCGGCAGACCGAAAACGAAGGCCTTTTAAACCCAAATCCTTGAACGTTTGCCGGGGCGGTTTTGTCACTTCAAAGGTCAGCTCATGCTGAACTGCCCTTTGCGTATCCAGATATTCGTAACCATCAAGCCTGGGTTCCAGAAATTGACGAACCGCCGCTTCTTCGAAGGTGCCAGCGGCATGGGAGCGGATGTCGATTACGGCCTCGACGATGGGAGCACGCGGCAAATGCCGGAACTCCTCGGCGAGGTTAATGACAAATCTGCCTTTCGGATTCATCTGGGTCATGGGCCTATCTTAACAGGAGTTTTGTCGTTTGCCCACCGAGTAATCGAGCAAATCAACCACCATAATTTTGGTTTCCTGACCTGCGACAGGGAACCATGATTGCCGTTCGCGACATTTTTTCACTGTCCGGCTACTGCGGTTCTCAAACATCCAGCCCCGCCCCATTGACCCGCAACCACTCCTTGTGCTCAGAATACTGGGGTAGGTTTCTGGGACATCGAATCGCCTCTGAATATGTTGCCTTGGGAGGGGAGGGGAAGACTTTGCGGAGATCCCTTCAAAATTTCACTGAAGCACCGGGCATTATTGCACCCTAACCGCTCACTGGCAAAAGGATTCTGTTCGCGGCGGCGGCATGTTCCGGGTCCGAAAGGAATCGTCGTTCCCGCCGGTGACCCTTTCACCTTTTCCGCCCTTCGCCTCCCCGACCCACGGCAACCGTTCCCTTTTCCTCCACCCTGTGCTATCTTGACCCCCCATTTCAACGCCCAGGAGAAGCCCATGTCCGAAACCAGCTACGACGTCATCATCATCGGCGGCGGCCCCGCAGGCCTCACCGCCGGCCTTTACACTTCCCGCGCCAAACTCAGGACCCTTCTCGTTGAGCGGATGCTCATGGGGGGCCAGGTCATGACCACCACCAAGGTCGAAAATTACCCCGGTTTCCCCGGCGGCATCGACGGCCCCGACCTGATGGTCCGCTTTCAGGAGCACTGCCAGGAATTCGGCCTCGAAGTCAGCTACGGCGAGGCGGAAAACATCCTCGACAAGGGAGAGTTCAAGATCGTCGTCGTCGACGGCGAGGAGCTGTCCACCCGGTGCGTCATCGTCACCACCGGCGCCGAACCGCGCAAGCTCGGGATCCCCGGCGAGCAGGAATTTATCGGCCGCGGCGTTTCCTACTGCGCCACCTGCGACGGCGCCTTCTTCCGCGACGTCCCGGTGGCCATCGCCGGCGGCGGCGACACGGCCGCCGAAGAGGCCCTCTTCCTCACCCGCTTCGCCAGCAAGGTCACGCTCATCCACCGCCGGGACAAGCTCCGCGCCACCCCGATCCTTCAGGAGCGCCTGACGGCCAACGCCAAGATCGAGGTGTTGTGGAACACCGAAGTCGACCGCGTCGAGGGGGACAACAGCGGCGCCAAGGCCCTGGAGTTGCGCGATGCCGTCACCGGCAAAAAACGCTCCCTGGCCGTCGAAGGGCTCTTCGTCGCCATCGGCGTCACCCCCAAGGCCCACTTTCTCGCCGAAATCCTCGATCTCGACCCGGACGGCTACATCCTCACCGACCCCGAGTGCCGCACCTCGATGCCGGGTGTCTTCGCCGCCGGCGACGTGCGCAAGAAGATCCTCAAACAGATCGCCACCGCCGTCGGCGACGGCGCCGTCGCCGCCATCATGGCGGAAAAGTACCTCGAAGGGTTTGACTGACCCAAACCTCTCCCCCTTAACAAAGGAGCCCCGGAACCGCCAGCGAATATCGCTTGCCGCGCCGGGGCTTTTCTGTTAAGGATTGGACCTCGCTAATCATGTTCCGATCCTGCGGAGGTCTGTATGCTCGCCAAAGTCCTGTCCGGCGCCCTGATCGGCATCGACGCCTACCCCGTCGAAGTCGAGGTCGACATCGCCCAGGGGCTCCCCCAGTTCGCCACCGTCGGCCTTCCCGAGGGGGCGGTGAAGGAGAGCAAGGACCGGGTCAAGAGCGCCATCAAGAATTCGGGGTACGAATTTCCGCCGCGGCGCATCACCATCAATCTGGCGCCGGCCGATATCAAGAAGGACGGCGCCGCCTTCGATCTCCCCATGGCCATCGGCCTCCTCTGCGCCACCGGCGTCGTCAGACCCAAACACAAACGCTACCTCTTCATGGGGGAACTCTCCCTCGACGGCCGGATCAAGCCGGTGCGCGGCGCCCTCGCCGTCGCCGTGGCGGCCCGCGCCTGGGGAATCGACGGCCTGATTCTCCCCGTGGACAACGCCGCCGAAGGAGCGATCGTCGACGCCCTGCCGGTCTACGGCGTGCGGGATCTCGGCGACGTCGACCCGGAAGGG
>Ga0209231_1000611_pt1 | contig 18420 bp, 18 predicted proteins | sample Deesub45470m_DNA_FD_188086 | JGI IMG/M metagenome (GOLD analysis project Ga0209231, IMG submission 188086) | Deep subsurface microbial communities from North Pacific Ocean - 450_OLKR46/470m Metagenome (SPAdes) (version 2) | ecosystem: Environmental > Terrestrial > Deep subsurface > Unclassified ... | reverse complement strand
GGGCGGGGCAGGCCTGAGTTGCGTCCGTTGCTGCGCTATGCGCTGCTGTTGCTGGCGGGCTTTGCAGCGATGCATGGCCTGGTGCAACTGCCTTTCATGCAAGGCGCGGGCAATAATTACAACATCATGCAGCGCATGTTTGGCGACAATACGTCCGGCGGCATCCGCCTGTACTTGTGGCAAGAGGCCTGGCTGATGTTTAAGCAGACACCGTGGCTGGGTGCAGGATTCGGCCAGTTCGCCTGGCAGCATTTCCAACTGGGGCCGTTGCTGCAGCGCACGCACCTCACCGGCTTGTACAACAATGCGCATAACCTGATTTTTCAATTGGCTGCGGAAGCGGGCATCGCCGGATTGCTGGCGTTGTTTGTCGCGCTGGGGGTATGGCTAGGCGGCTTGCGTCGCGCGGCGGTGACTGCTGCGCACTGGTGGGGTTATGCCGTGCTGGGCGTTCTGGCCATACACAGCCTGCTCGAATATCCCTTGTGGTATGCCTACTTCGTGGCCGTCGCAGCAGTATTGCTGGGCGCGCTGGACGAGACGCGTTACCGGCTGGCGTGGAGCGGCGCGGTACGCGCGTCGCTGGCAGCCATGTTGTTGCTGGGTATATTTCTGCTGTTTCAGTTGCGTAGCGGTTATCAGCAACTGAAGGATGTGCTGGCGATACGCCAGGCACCCGTCGCGGCAGAAGTGCAGCAGATCCACAGCGGGCTGGCTGCGGTACGCCGCTGTGTGTTGCTGTCACCCTATGGCGAATTGTTCACGAGTTCGCGCCATGAGGTGAATACAGTCAGTCTCAGGCAAAAGCTGGCGATGAATACCAGGGTGATGCGCTTCATGCCGGTTGCATCGGTCGTCTACAGGCAGGCCCTCCTGCTGGCGCAGGATGGTCAGCAGGCGCAGGCGCAACGGGTGTGGGAACAGGCAGTCTGGTCCTACCCGGGAAGTGCGGAAAAACGCGAACAGCTGGTCAAGTTGGCCGAGAAAGACCCCGAACATTTTTCCGCTCTGCTAGAATTCGCCCTCCAGAAAGAACAGGAGTATCTAAGTGCAGTTCATAATTGACAATTTATTACCCATTTCCATTGCGCTGATGAGCAGCGCAATGCTTTTGTGGTCCATTTTCGGCAATCGCGTTCGCGGCATCAAGGATGTCGACGCCAATGCCGCCTTGCAGCTCATCAATCACAAGGATGCTTTCGTGCTGGATGTGCGTGAACCGGAAGAGTACAAGGCCGGACACCTGCTGAACGCGCATCTGATTCCGCTCGGCAAGCTCAAGGAGCGCATCGGCGAACTGGAAAAATACAAGGATAAGCCCATCGTGGTCGTTTGCCGGAGCAGCAACCGTTCGGGTTCGGCTTGCGTGAACCTGTCCAAGCAGGGCTTTACCCAGGCTTATAATCTGACGGGCGGCATGATGGCATGGCAAAAAGCCAACCTGCCGGTGCAAAAATAATGGCTAAAGTCATCATGTACACCACCGAAGTCTGCCCCTACTGCATACGCGCCGAGCAGTTGCTGCATCGCAGAGGGGTCACCGAAATCGAAAAGATACGGGTAGATTTGCAGCCCGAATTGCGCATCGCCATGGTGGAGAAGACCGGGCGGCGTACGGTGCCGCAAATATTTATCAACGAACACCACGTCGGCGGCTATGATGATCTGGCTGAATTGGATCAGGCTGGTGAACTGACAGCACTATTGCTCGAATAATTTTTTAGAAGGATAAAACATGACTGAAGCTGCGCAGGAAAATAACCAACCCATGTTCAACATGGACAAGATTTACGTGAAGGATTTATCGCTGGAAATTCCGCATGCCCCTCAGATATTTCTGGAGCGCGAGAATCCGCAAATAGATGTGCAACTGCATACTTCGGCTGCCTCCATCGATGACGGCGTGTATGAAGTGACCGTGACGGCAACGGTTACCGCCAAGCTGGGTGAGAGGGTGATGTTCCTGATCGAGGCTAAAGAGGCTGGCATATTCAGTTTGCGCAATTTGCCTGACGCCGAAATGGAGCCTATTTTGGCGGTGATGTGCCCGAACATTTTGTTCCCTTACTTGCGTGAAGTCGTCTCCGATGTGGCGGTGCGCGCCGGTTTTGCGCCCGTGATGTTGAACCCGATCAATTTTGAAGTGCTGTATCAGCAGCAGAAGGCGCAGCAGGCTGAGACAGCCGGTGTTACCACCCACTAATGCGACTGTTTAATCCATCGCGTCTTGTCGCACTGTGCGCGCTGTGCTGTGCCGTGACGGCGCATGCGGTGGATTATGTCTCGGTCGGGGAAAGCAGCGCGATTCTCTATGACGCACCTTCGCTCAAGGCCAACAAATTATTCGTCGTGAATCGCTACATGCCTTTTGAGCAGGTCGTCAGCCTGGATAACTGGGTCAAGGTGCGGGACCGGTCTGGTGCATTGTACTGGCTGGAGAGGCGCGTGCTGGGAAACAAGAAATATGTTTTTGCGGTGATTCCGCTGCTCGATGTACGCTCAGCCCCGGATTTCGGCGCGTCGCGCCTGTTTCAGGTGCGACAGCAGGTGGCTCTGGAATCGCTGGGTGCCACGGGGACGGGCTGGATAAATGTGCGTCACAGAGAAGGTGAAGTGGGTTTTGTGCGCAGCACCGAGGTGTGGGGCGAATGAATAAGTTCAAGACTCAAGGTTCAGCAAGCCGCGTTTCGCTTGTCCCTTGTGCCTTGCATCTTGCGTCTGAATTATGAACATTACCATTATCGGCGCAGGTGCATGGGGAACCGCTTTGGCTGTCAGCCTGGCTGCGCGGCATCGTGTTACCCTGTGGGCGCGTGATGCTCAACAAATCGCGGCAATGCGTGCCCAGCGCTGCAATCAGCGCTATTTGCCGGACGTGACGCTGCCTGACGAGCTGCTTCTGAGTGCGGATTTGTCTGCCGCGCTGACGGGCGCAGACTTGCTGATCGTCGCCGTGCCTACGGCGGCCTTTCGCAGCACTTTGCACGCCATCGTGCAGTCCGGACTTTGCGTTTCTTCATGCGGTGTGGTCTGGCTATGCAAGGGATTCGAGGCAGGAACCTCGCTGCTGCCGCATCAGATTGCCGGGCAGGTGCTGCCGCACGGGTTTCAGTGCGGTGTGTTGTCCGGCCCCAGTTTTGCGCTGGAAGTGGCCCAGGGCCTGCCTACCGCCCTGGTGCTGGCGGCCGCAGACGAAGCCTTCGCGCAGCGCATAGCGCACGCGCTGCATCATTCCCGCTTGCGGGTCTACGCCAGCAGCGACGTGGTCGGCGTGGAAATCGGCGGCGCAGTCAAGAACGTGATGGCGATCGCCGCCGGTGTGTGCGATGGCATGAAGCTTGGCAACAACGCACGCGCCGCCCTGATCACGCGCGGCCTGGCAGAAATCATCCGGCTGGGTTTGAAGCTGGGCGGACATCAGGAAACATTGGGCGGCTTGTCGGGTGCGGGCGATTTGATTCTGACCTGTACCGGTGATTTGTCGCGCAATCGGCGTGTAGGCTTGCTGCTGGCGCAACAGCAAGGACTGGACCAGATCCTGCTCCAACTCGGTCATGTCGCTGAAGGGGTCTATGCCGTGCGTGAAGTGCACCAGCTCGCGCAACGTCTGGGTGTGGATATGCCTATCAGCGATGCTGTTTACCGTGTGCTTTACGAGCATATTCCCGCGGCCGAGATGGTGTCCACGCTGATGAACCGCACGGCGAGCCTGGAATTCAGTCAGTCATAGCGTGTGCAGGATGGCAGTCGCGCGCCAGGTCTGGTAAGTTGCGCTAGCAAATGAAGTATTGCAATATTAGAAAAAGCTAATATAATAACCGAGTAATTCGTTGGGTTGCGAATTGGACTGCGAATGGAGGTGAAGGATGGCTTTGTTGAATATGTCGCAATGGATCAGGCTGGCAGGCGCGGCGTTTTTGTGGGGAACGATGGGTGCTGCTCAGGGCGCGGACTTGCAGCAATGCGTCAGCATCGCACTCAATCAGAATCCCGATATTCTGGCGAGTCAGTCACAGCTTGCACAGGCGGAAGCCGCACTGGCCCAGGCGCGAGGCCAACACTGGCCCAGGCTGACGGCCTCTGTGACGGCGACGCGCACCAACGACGCGTTGAATGCGTTCGGCCTCAAGCTCTCGCAGCGCAGTGCGACATTCAACGATTTCGGGGCCGGCCAGTTTAATCCCGCTGCGCCCGGCGCTCTCTCTGTTGCGCCCACCAATCTGAATTATCCCGGCGCTGTGACCAACTACAATTCCCGGCTGGAATTGCAGATTCCCTTGTACAACGGCGGGATGATCTCGGCATATGTCGATCAGGCTCATGCTTACGTCAAGGCGGCCCGTGAAGGTGATCTGGCCGCGCGCCAGCAAGTCATCTTCCATGTAATTCAGGCCTATCAGGGTGTGCATACGGCGAGAGCCTACGTCAATGTTGCGAAACAGGCACAGGCGGCGGCCGAGGCCTATGTCAGGACCACGCAAAACCTGTTGCGCGAGGGGGTGGTCGTGCGCAGCGATCTGTTATTCGCACAGGTCAATCTCGCCGACATCAAACTCAAATTTGAAGAAGCCAGTCGCGCTGAGGCAGCCGCAGTCGACCAGTTGCATTTGCTGCTGGGTCTGTCACTGGACGCGCCACTCGAAATAGGCGCGGATTTTACGCCGTCTGCGTTGAGCGGCGAGGTGGCCGGACTGCAGGCCGAAGCGCTCGCAGGCAACCCGGGCGTCATGGCGTTGCGCAATCAGCTGGAAGCGGCCAGCGCCGGGGTGAAGGTGGCGCGTGCGGACTATTATCCTCATTTCAATGCGATGGTACGGCAGGACTGGAACGCGCCGACGCTGCAACAAACAGCTTCCTCCTATACCGTGGCGGGTGTGCTTTCCTGGCAGTTGCTGGATTTCGGTGTCACGAGCGGGGCGGTGGGGCGCGCAGAAGCATCGCGCAGCGAATTGCAGGCGCGCCTCAGGCAGGCTGAAGAAGGGGTGCGTTTCAAAGTGATGGATGCATGGCGGGGCGCAGCCGAGGCCGAGTCGCGTGTCCATGCGCGGGTTGCCGCCGTGGCGCAGGCCGGGGAGGCGCAGCGCCTGGTCGCAAAGCGTTATGAGAACGGCGTTACCACCATGGTCGAACTGCTGGCTGCGCAGGCGCAGCTCGACAAGGCACGTGCCGATGAGGTGGCTGCAAAATACCAGTTGACCGTGCAGCGCTCTGCCTTGCGTCTTGCGGTGGGAAAACTCAATGGTGATCAATTATGATTAACACGGGATCAGGGAGAGAAGTGATGAATGTGCAACACCGTTCCATGGGAAAGCTGGCGCTCATATCGCTCGTTTTGTTGTCAGCCTGTCAGCCTCAAGACCAGGTTGCCGAAGTCAAGGCGCGGACGGTGGAAGCCCATGTATTGACGGTGAATTTGACGGCCATGCCGGTGTTCGACGCGACGCCGGGATCGGTTGTTTCCGAACAGCAGGTACAGCTTGCATCCCGGATCATGGGTTACATACGCGACATTCATGTGCATGAAGGCGAGGCGGTAAAGCCGGGGCAGTTATTGTTCACCATAGATCCGTCTGACATACAGGGACAGGTTGTTCAGGCGCGCGCGGGTCATGCTCAGGCGGAAGCTGCGCTGGGCGACGCCAAGTCCGATTTTGAGCGTTTTTCAAATCTGTACAAGGAAGAATCTGTTCCCAAGTTGCAGTACGACAAGATGAAATTGCAGTACAGCATCGCGCAGAGCCAGGCGCGTGCAGCGCGTGCAGGTCTGGACATGGCGGAGTCGCAATTGCGTTATGCAGAAGTGCGCGCGCCCATAGCCGGCGTAGTGACGAAAAAGATGGCCTCCAAGGGCGAACTGGCTGCACCGGGTCGGCCGGTGCTGGTGCTGGAGAACCCGGGCATGCTGATGGTGCAGACTTCGGTCAGCAGCGAAACCTACGCGCTGCTCAAGCCGGGCGATACTGCGCTGGTTGAAATTTCCGGGCAAGCGCTGGAGGGGAAAATCACGCGTCTGGTTCCTGCGGCGGATGCCATGTCGCATACCCATCTGGTCAAACTGAATTTGCCGGACGTTAAGGGGCTCGCCAGCGGCGCCTTTGCGCGCGTGCGATTTAACGTGGGCGAGGGGCAAGGTATTGCCGTGCCTAAATCCGCGATCCTGCAGCGCGCGGGTATCACGGGTGTATTCGTGGTTGACGGGCAGGGAGTCGCACGTTATCGCATGGTGAGAACCGGGGAAGACAGGAATGGGACTGTCGAGGTTTCCGCCGGGCTCAGTCCGGGTGAGAAAGTCGTGGTCGGCAATGCCGATAAGCTCAGTACGGGTGATCTCGTGAAATTGACCGGAAGCAAAGCACCATGAGCGAAACGAATCAGCCGATGAACATAGCCGGGCGTCTGGCCAGTACCTTCCTGTCATCGAAGATTACCGCGATGATCATGCTGGCTATCACGCTGGTAGGCCTGGTGGCGATGATGGTGACGCCGCGTGAATACAATCCGCAGATCGTCGTGCCGGCTGCCAATATCATCGTTGCCAAGCCGGGTGCCACCGCGGATGAAGTGCAGAACATGATCGTCAAGCCGCTTGAGGCCATCATGAATGCCCAGGCGGGCGTCAAGCATACCTTTGGCTTTGCTGCGAATGACTTCGGTGTGGTCACGGTTCAGTTCGATGTCGGCGAAGATCAGGAAAAAAGCCTAGTCAAGCTTTACAACCAGCTGATGCAGAACATGGATCGCATGCCGGCGGGTGCGATGCAACCCATCGTCAAACCCATCAACGTGGACGATGTGCCTATCATGACGCTGACTCTGGCATCAGCCGGACAAAGCGATTACGAATTGCGTTATGTCGCACTGCGCGTGCTGGAACAGTTGCGCAATATCCCGGGTGTTTCCTTTACCGAGATAGTCGGCGGCAGTCCCCGCGCCATCAGTATTTCCATAGACCCGCAGAGACTGGCAGCCGCAGGGCTGACCCTGGATCAGGTGGATCGCATGCTCAATGCCACCAATGTCTCGCTGCCGGCTGGAGAGCTGGTCAATAACAATAAAAACACACCGCTGCGCTTCAACGGTTTCCTCACCAGCGCACGCGAGGTGGGCGATATCGTGCTCGGCGCACCCAATGGCCGCCCGGTGTTTCTCAAGGATGTGGCGCGCATCGTGGACGGCCCGGCGGAAGTGGAGGCCTCGTCGCATTTCGCATTCGGACCTGCGGCCGCGCTGCCTGCACACAAGGGAGACGCTCCGGCCGTGACCATCGCGATTGCGAAAAAATCCGGCACCAACGCCGTGGTGGTCGCCAATCTGGTGCTCGAAAAACTCGAAACGCTCAAGCGTGACGCCATTCCTGAAGGCGTCAGCGTAACGGTTACGCGCGATGACGGCGCCAAGGCGAACGATGCGGTGAATACACTGGTCGAGCATCTGGGTATCGCCATCGTTTCGGTTGTCGTCGTGCTGCTGTTCTTTCTGGGCTGGCGCGAAGCGGCCATCGTGACGCTGACGGTGCCGCTGATCCTCTTTGTGGTGCTGACCGTGGGGCTGCTGGCAGGCCAGACCATGAACCGTATCACGCTGTTTGCCCTGATACTGTCGCTGGGTCTGCTGGTGGATGCGGCCATCGTGGTGGTGGAAAACATTCATCGCCATCTGCATCACGGCGGCGCGGCAAACTTCAGGCAGGCGCTGGTGCTCGCCACCAACGAGATCGGCAATCCAACCAATGTGGCCACGATAGCCGTCATTCTGGCCTTCATACCGATGGCTTTCGTCACCGGCATGATGGGGCCTTTCATGCAGCCCATTCCGTTTAACGTGCCGGTGGCGATGATAGCCTCATTGCTGATTGCATACATGGTGGTGCCGTGGGCCGCGTATCGCATGCTCAAGGGCAAGGCGCTGGCGGAGATGGTAAGCACGCCGACGCTGGAAGAGCAGGCTGCGCGGCCGCAGGATCCGCTGCATCGCGCCTATGTCAGCGTGATTACGCCGTTTCTCAACAACGGGCGTCGCCGCAACTGGCTATTCCTGTCAGTGGTGGCCATGCTCGCGATGGCCATGCTGCAGCCGGTATGGCAGTTTATCCGTCCTTCGGGTATGAACGGCGCGCTCAGTCCGCTGGGGGTGGAACTGAAAATGCTGCCGAACGACAATACCAATACTTTCCTGCTGGAAATCAACACCCCTGCGGGCACCGCGCAGGCACGCACGGATGAAGTCGCACGCGCGGTGGGGGATGTGCTCGCGCATACCGAACATGTAGTCGATTACCAGACCTTCCTCGGCGTTGCCGCGACGGTCGATTTTGCGGCACTGGTGCGCGGTGACATACTCAAACGCGGGACGAATCTGGCGCAGATACGCGTCAATCTGCTGGACAAGCATGCGCGTTCGGAAAGCTCGCATGAGATCGTGTCCAGTCTGGATGAGGCTTTCATGCCGTTGAGGAAGCGTTTCCCGGAGGCGAAGATCAAGCTTTACGAGACCCCGCCCGGCCCGCCGGTGCAATCTCAGGTGCTGGCGGAGTTGTATGGCCCCGACTACAACGTATTGCGGGAGGCGGCATCGGAAGTCGGCGCTGCGTTCAAGTCGGTTTACGGCATGATCAACGTCGACGATTCCGTGACAACCTCCGTGGACAGCTACGAGATTCACGTCGATGCCGAGAAAGCGGCGCTGGCCGGGATTGCGCCTGCACAGGTGGCCAAACTGCTGCATGACTATGTCAGCGGATTCTCTCTCGGTACCCTGCATGTCGAGGAGGCCAGGGAGCCTATCAACATGACCGTGCGGCTGGCACGCGCCGACCGTCAGTCTCCGGGTCAAATACTCTCGCTTTCGGTGGTCAACGCCATGGGGCAGCAAGTGCCCTTGTCCTCCATCGCCACGCTGCGGCCCGTGGTTGCGGTCAAACCTATTTACGACAGGGATCAGCATCCGGTGGTGATGGTCGGGGGTGAATTGATCCGCTCCAGCCCGGTTTACGCGGTGCTGGCGCTCGACAACATGCTGGACAACAAGAGCATGGCGGGTGAACATTTCACGACGGCAAACCTGGGTTTTAATGACGCTCAGCCCAAGGATATGAAGGATTACCAGATACTGTGGGGAGGCGAGATGCGCCTGACTCTGGACGTATTCCGCGATCTGGGCAGCGCCTTCATCGTTGCGCTGGTGCTGATTTATCTGGTGCTGGTCGGCTATTACAAATCCTTCGTGATCCCGATGATCGTGATGGGTGCGATTCCGCTGACGCTGGTGGGCGTTTTTCCCGGGCATTGGCTGATGGGCCAGGCATTTACCGCAACGTCGATGATAGGCGTTATTGCGCTTGCCGGCATCGTGGTGAGGAACTCCCTGCTGCTGATTGATTTCATCATCGAATACGAGGCGCGCGGTTACAGCGTTTCAGATGCGGTAATCGAGGCGGGTGCGATCCGCTTCAGGCCCATACTGTTGACGGCGCTGGCCATTATTCTGGGCTCCGCCATCATGGTGACCGATCCGGTATTCGGCGGTTTGGCTGTGTCGCTGATTTTTGGTACTTTCGCCTCCACCGCGCTGACGCTGCTGGTGATACCGCTGCTTTACTTCCTCTGGAAGCGCGGTGTCAGGCCGGCGGCCTGACGGGCATGGCGAGTTGATAGCAGCTCGCCATGCCTCCTCTCATCAATCCTCCGGTGAAACAACCAGCCATTCGACCAAGCACGATAACTCTGCGCAAGTCGCCGGTTATCGCTAAGACGATCTAATTAGTGTTCCCTTAAGGGCATGCGCGGGGCCGAATAGCGGATAACGCCGGTTCGTGTTCCAGCGATCCTGTCCGGGGAGCCGCCGTCAGTCCGCGGATTTGTCCATGTGCAAATGGATGACATTGGTTTTTTTCGGCTGATCTGTGTAATACGGCTTTTCGTTTCTGCTTTGTCCCAATAGTTCAGCGAGTTCGGCTTCGCGATCCGAGATCAGGCCGAAGCATTCCCGTATATCCTGTATCGTGTTGTCCGACAGTGGATGGGGCATGCCAGGTTTGGTCGTGGTGTCCTTGACCACGTTGGCCAGGATTTTGCGCATCAGGTACAAGACCTGCTGTTCTTTCGATAAGTTTTCAGTGTTCATTTTTGTCTTTCAAAGAGGTGAGTTGTTGTTCAGACGGCCTATGCGGTTTTAAGCATACTGGAAAGCACGCTTTTAGCAATCACCCGAAATCAGCATGCCCTCAAATCCCGTCTGCCTCCACGCCTCATAGACCGCTACGGCTACCGTGTTGGATAGATTCAGGCTGCGGTTGTCGGGCAGCATGGGCAGGCGCATGCGCTGTTGGGCATTGAACTGGTCGAGCACGTCAGCGGGCAGGCCGCGACTCTCCGGCCCGAACAGGAATGCGTCACCCGTTCGATAGCTGATCTTATGGAAGGGCTGCGAGCCTTTGGTCGTGAGCGCGAACACGCGCGCCGGATCGAATGCCGACAAACAATCCTGCAGCGTATCGTGGACCAGCAGTTTCGCAAATTCGTGATAGTCCAGTCCTGCGCGTATCAGCTGCTTGTCTTCCAGCGTGAAGCCGAGCGGTCTGATCAGATGCAACTGGCAACCCGTGTTGGCGCACAGCCGGATGATATTGCCGGTGTTGGGCGGGATTTCGGGTTGGTAAAGAATGACATGGAACATATGCTAATCCTCGTCGAAAATGGGGTGGGTCGCAGGCGAAAACCGATCATGCGCAATATCCGGGAATTATCGCCGCTTATGAAAGGCTGCGCCCGGAGAATTTGCACGATAAATTACTTGTTTGCGGATTTCAGGAATGATCGTGCGGAAGTGTTCTCGCTACCACCCATGCGCTGATTTCGGATGCGCCGCGTTTTTGAACGGCATCGGCGAGCGCATTGAGGCTGGCGCCTGTGGTCAGCACGTCATCCACCAGCGCGATGTGCTTGCCGGATAAATCCACGTCGCAGCGGAACGCGCCGCGCACATTCTTCTTGCGTTCCTTCCAGGACAAAGAGGATTGCGACGGGGTGTCGCGCAGCCGCTGGCATGCATGTGTCAGCAGCGGGCGCTCAAGGGAGCGTGCCAGTCTGGCGGCAATCAGCAGCGCCTGATTGAATCCGCGCCGTTTCAGCTTGTCAGGGTGCAGCGGCATGGGGATGACATAGTCCGGCAGTCCGGCCGGGCTTATACGCTGGATGAGTTTTTCGGAGAACAGGTGCGACAGGGCGAGCTGTTCCTCGTATTTCATCGCCTGAATCAGGCGGTCTAGCGGGAAACGGTAGCCGAACACTGCGAGGGTGCGGGTGAATAGCGGCGGTTTTTTCAGACAATGGCCGCATATCCCGCCTTGCGGGGTGGGCAGGGCGCAGATCGGGCAATGCGCGGCATCGAGATAGGGCAGGGCTGCATCGCAAGCCTCGCAGCATAAACCGTGGCGGCTCATGCCGGCGCATAGCACGCAGGGTTGAGCAGGCAGCAGGCGCTCAAATTCTGTACAGATGTTCAGTATTGGCTTGCTCAGAATTGACAAGGTATCGTCCTTTCCGTGATGATGCGCGGCTAATCAATTCGCATCATACCGATAAATCAGACATGAACAGTTCACCGATCGCGTTTCGCCCTGCCGTAAAAAAATCTGACATGCCGCAACGCTGGAGCGTGGATGAGGTGGAAGCCTTGTTCAGACTGCCGTTTGCCGATCTGCTGTATCGCGCGCAGCAGGTGCACCGCGAACATTTCGACCCGAATCAGGTGCAACTCTCCACGCTGTTGTCCATCAAGACCGGCGGCTGCTCGGAAGACTGCGGTTATTGTCCGCAGTCGGCCTTCCATTCGACCGGCGTGGAAGACCGCAAGATGCTGGAGCTAAACGCAGTGGTGAGTGCCGCAAAAGCCGCGCAACAGGCCGGTGCGGATCGCTTCTGCATGGGTGCGGCTTGGCGCGAGCCTTCCGAGGCGGACATGCTGAGCGTAGTGGATATGGTCAAGGCGGTGCGCGGACTGGGCATGGAAACCTGCGCCACGCTGGGCATGCTGAACGACGAACAGACCGAGCAACTGCGCGCCGCAGGGCTGGATTACTACAACCACAATCTGGACACCTCGCCCGAATTTTACGGCGATGTCATCAGCACCAGGGATTATCAGGACAGACTCGATACCCTGGAGCGGGTGCGCAAAGCCGGAATGCATGTGTGTAGCGGCGGCATCGTTGGCATGGGTGAAGACCTGACGCAACGCGCAGGGCTGGTTGCGCAACTGGCGAACATGAATCCCTACCCGGAAAGTGTGCCTATCAACAATCTGGTCAAGGTGGAGGGCACGCCGCTGGCCGAACAGGCTGACCTCGATCCGCTGGATTTCGTGCGCACCATCGCGGTGGCGCGCATCACCATGCCGACGGCGCGCGTGCGCCTGTCCGCCGGGCGGCAGCAGATGTCCGATGCGGTACAGGCATTGTGTTTTCTGGCGGGCGCGAACTCGATCTTCTATGGCGAGCAGCTGCTGACCACCGGCAATCCCGAGGTAGAACGCGACCGCGCCCTGCTCGACAAGCTGGGCATGTATCCGTTTGCGGATAAACACTAAAACCTTTTGTCCACGAAAAACACGAAAGGCACGAAGCGGGTTAAGCAGGCAATCCGCGTAGCGGATGCTCGCAAAACTACAAAAAAACTAAAATCTTCAACAAGATAGAGGCTGAGTTTGCTTGCTAAGCGGGTGGGATGATTCTCTGTTTAGCTTTTGATTTTGTTCGTGCTTTTCGTGTTTTTCGTGGACAACGTATTTATGCCTTTTTCTGAACTTCAGTTTGAATTAGACGAGCGCGCCGCGCGGGGTTTGTTGCGCTCGCGGCGTACCGTTTCCGGTCCGCAATCGCCGCATATCGTGGTCGATGGCAAGCCTTATTTATCTTTTTGCAGCAACGATTACCTGGGGCTTGCCTGTCATCCGCAGCTCATAGCAGCCCTGCAGCAGGGCGCACAGCGCTATGGCGTGGGTGCGGGTGCGGCGCATCTGGTGAGCGGACACTTCGAGGCGCATGATCAGCTGGAAAAACAACTGGCGGCTTTCGTGGGCAAACCCGCTGCGCTGCTGTTTTCTACCGGCTACATGGCCAACCTCGGCGTGGTGCAGGCTCTGGCGGGTCGCGGCGATACCGTGTTTGCCGACAGGCTCAATCACGCCTCACTGAACGATGCGATGCTGCTGTCGCGTGCCACCGTGCAGCGCTACCGCCATAACGACATCGCGCAACTCGATACCCTGCTGGCTCAGAGCGGGAAAGGGCGCAAGCTGATCTGCACCGATGCGGTGTTCAGCATGGATGGGGACAGGGCGCGGTTGCCGGAATTGCTGGCGTTGTGCGAGGCGCATGATGCCTGGCTGCTGGTGGACGATGCGCATGGCTACGGCGTGACGGGTGAGCAGGGACGCGGCTCGCTGTCGCATTTTGGTCTGGATTCGCCGCGCATCATTTACATGGCGACTCTGGGCAAGGCCGCCGGTGTGTTTGGCGCGTTTGTCGCAGCAGAACGGGTGGTGATAGAGACGCTGGTGAATTCGGCGCGCAGTTATGTCTACACCACGGCAACGCCGCCCGCCTTGTCGGTTGCGCTGCTGGAAAGCCTGAGACTGATAGAGCTGGGCGATGCGCGGCGCGCGCGTCTGCACAGCCTGATTGCGCAGTTGCGTGCCGGGTTGCAGGGATTGCCGTGGACATTGATGCCGTCGGATACGGCTATCCAGCCGCTGGTGATCGGTGAAAATCAGGCGGCGCTGGAATTGAGCCTGGCCTTGCGGGAGCGCGGCATCTGGGTAGCGGCTATCCGCCCGCCCACCGTGCCCGCAGGAACGGCGCGGCTGCGCATCACGCTGTCCGCTGCGCATAGCGCGGCGGATGTCAGCCGCCTGCTGGAGGCGTTGCGTGAACTTGCACAGCGGTCTCCATTGAAGGAATGACAGATGGCCGACTTGCACGTTGACAGTTACGGGTCGGGCGCACCGCTGCTGTTCATCCACGGCTGGGGCATGCACGGCGGGATGTGGGGCGGCGTGTTGGAACGGCTGGCGCAGCGGCATCGCGTGATGGCAGTGGATTTGCCGGGACACGGGCATAGTGCGGGAAGTGGTAAGTGGCAAGTAGTAAGTGGCACCGAACCGCACACTCACCACTCACCACTCACCACTTACTCTTTAGATGCGCTCGTTGAGCGGCTCGCAGCCCAGTTCACCGGGCCGCTCACCGTCTGCGGCTGGTCGCTGGGCGGGCAGGTTGCGTTGCGCTGGGCGCTGCGTTATCCGCAACAGGTGGATCGTCTGGTGCTGGTGTCCTCTACGCCCTGTTTTGTGCAGCAAACCGACTGGCACTGCGCGCTGGCCGCAGATACGCTGGCGGCTTTTTCCAGCGCATTGCAGCAGGATTACCTGCCTACCCTGCGCCGTTTCCTGGCGCTACAGGTGCGTGGCAGCGAGAGTGAGCGAGAGTTGCTGCTGACGTTGCGCCACAGCCTGCTTAGTCGCGGTGAGCCGGACAGGGCGGCGTTGCAATCCGGTCTGGAGATTTTGCGCGACAGCGATTTGCGCGCCGTCCTGCCGGAAGTTGTTCAGCCCGCGCTGGTGATAGCCGGAGAACGTGATACGCTCACGCCTTTGCCGGCCTCGCACTATCTTGCGGCTCAGATGCCGAATGCACGGCTGGCAACGATCAGGGGTGCGGCGCATGCCCCTTTTCTGTCGCATCCCGATATGTTTGTAGAACAGCTGGTGAGTTTTTTGCATGAATGAATTCGTTATAGACAAGAAAATGATGCGGCGCGCCTTCAGCCGTGCGGCGGCTGATTACGATGCGACAGCGGTGCTGCAGCGCGAAGTGTGCACGCGCATGCTGGAGCGGCTGGATTACATCAGGCTGCAACCCGAGAAACTGCTGGATGCAGGCAGCGGTACCGGCTGGGGAGGGCGCAAGCTGGCGGAAAAATATCCGGCGGCAACGGTGATCTCGCTGGATATCGCCATCGGCATGCTGCAGAACGCGCGCAGCCATTCGGGATGGTGGCAGAAACTGTTCGGCGGCGTGAGGCAGTTGTGCGCGGACGTGGAAGCACTGCCGCTGGCATCGGACAGTGTCGATATGGTGTGGTCGAATCTGGCGGTGCAGTGGTGCAACGACCTGCCGGGAACTTTTGTGGAATTGCAGCGCGTGCTGAAAACGGAAGGTTTGCTGATGTTCAGCACCTTCGGGCCGGACACCCTGAAGGAATTGAGGCAAGCCTTCAGGGGCGTGGACGAACACAGTCATTTGAACCGTTTTGCCGACATGCACGACATAGGCGACATGCTGGTGCAGGCGGGTTTTTCCGAGCCGGTGATGGACATGGAATACATGACGCTGACTTACGACGATGTGCGCGGCGTGTTGCAGGACCTCAAGGCCATAGGGGCGCATAATGCGACTGCGGGGCGGGGGCAGGGGCTGATGGGGAAAAACGCCTGGGCGCGCCTGCTGGAAAACTATGAAAAGCTGCGTCGTGACGGCAAATTGCCCGCCACCTATGAGGTCATCTATGGCCATGCCTGGAAGCCTGCGGCACGCGTTAACCGCGACGGGGCGGCGATTATCAAGACCTCATTCAAAATAAAATGAGCTACTTCATAACAGGCACAGACACCGATGTCGGCAAGACGCTGATCAGTTGCGCCTTGCTGCACGGTTTTGCGGATCAGGGCGTGCGGGCGGTTGGCTTCAAACCCGTCGCGGCAGGCTGTGATGAACATGACCACAACGACGATGCCCAACATTTGCGTGCAGCCGGCAATGTGCTTGCGACCTACGGGCAGGTCAATCCCTATTGTTTCACCCGGGCGGTTGCGCCGCATCTGGCCGCGCAGTTTGCGGGCATACGCATCAATCTGGATCGCATCGAGACTTCCTACCGGGAGTTGTCAGCTCAGGCTGATGTGGTCATCGTCGAAGGCGCGGGCGGATTTCTTGTGCCGCTGAATGCCGAACAGGACGGAGCAGACCTGGCAAAACAGTTGAAATTGCCGGTTATTCTGGTGGTGGGCATGCGGCTGGGTTGTTTGAATCACGCGCTGCTCACGACTCAGGTCATTGCAACCAGAGGCTTGAAGCTGGCGGGCTGGGTGGCGAATTGTGTGGATGGGAAAATGGCCATGCTGAATGAGAATATCGCAGCCCTGCAGCAACGCATCGCCGCGCCCTTGCTGGGTATCGTGCCGCATTTTGACAGGCCGCCGGATGCGGCGGAAGTCGCCGGGTATTTGGATTTCGCCCTGCTAAACCGTTAAAATCCGACTCACCACTCACCACTCACCACTCACCACTCACCACTTATCACTTATCACTTCATGACCGAATTCAGCATTATCGCGGTGTTTTTTGTGGGCCTGCTGGGCGGCGTGCACTGCCTGGGTATGTGCGGCAGTCTGGTAGGAATACTCACCGCTCAATTGCCCGGCGAGGGTGTGCGCTGGCCGTTCCACCTGGCATACAACAGCGGACGCGTGGCGAGTTACACGCTGGCCGGCGCGCTGGTCGGTGCGGTGGGGCAGGCAGGCTTGCTGTTGCGCGATGTGGTGCCGGTGCAGCATTTGCTGTTTGGCTTGTCCAGCCTGATGCTGATTGCACTGGGCCTGTATCTCGCCGGAATATGGGGGGCGGTGCGGCGCATCGAGGGTGTCGGCAAGCTGCTGTGGAAGCGCATCCAGCCGCTGACGCGCGGCCTGTTCCCCGTCACGACGCCGCTGCGCGCATTTTTTCTGGGCACGCTGTGGGGCTGGCTGCCTTGTGGTCTGGTCTACAGCGTGCTGGTCACAGCGCTGGCCAGCGGTCAGGCGCAAAGCGGCGCGCTGGTGATGCTGGCGTTCGGTCTGGGAACCTTGCCGAACTTGCTGGCTATCGGCCTGTTCTGGGAAAGCATCAAGCGCTGGGTGCAGTCACCGCGGGTGCGGCTGACCGCCGGCTTGCTGGTGGCCGGCTTCGGCGTGTATGGTCTGATCAAGGTGGGATACACGTTTTATATCAACGGCTGGGCGGGGAGTTGTCATGTGGCTGCGTAACGTTTTGATTCTGATGGCGGTGTTGTTGTTTTCCGGGTGCGGGGAGCCCAGGCTGCCTTCGCCGTTTCACGCCAGCGAGGTGGGCGCAAAATATGCCGGGGCCGATTTCAAATTAACTGATCACAACGGCAAGCCGCGCACGCTGGCTGATTTTCGCGGCAAGGTGGTGGTGGTGTTCTTCGGTTACGTGCATTGCCCGGATGTCTGCCCGACCACGATGGCCGATCTGCGGCAGGCTATGGAAACGCTGGGTGCGGATGCGGACAGGGTACAAGTGCTGTTCGTTACTGTGGATCCGGAGCGCGATGGCCGCGAACTACTGGCACAGTATGTGCCGGCTTTTCATTCTTCATTCCTGGGGCTGTATGGCGATGCACAGGCCACGGCTCAGGCTGCCGGGGCCTTTGACGTGATGTACCAGAAACAGCCGTCGAAATCCGGCTATAACATGGATCACAGCGCCGGCACATTCTTGATAGACGGCCAGGGTCGAGTGCGTCTGCTCGCCCCCTACGGCCAGAGTGCCGAATGGCTGACGCAGGACATACGTCTGCTGCTGGCGCTGGGAAAATCGTAGCGCATGTGCACAGTGCCAGGCCGTCGGTCGTGCATGAGGAGACTGTACGCATTCGTTGCAGACCGCGATTTTTTGAGGCTGCCGGATGTTATGATTGAAGTCCATTTGAGCAAGACAAACTTATCCGGGGGGAAAGTATGAAAATTTTGCTGGCAGATGACCACTCTTTGTTCAGGGGCGGAATGTGCTATTTATTGCAGCAGCTGTCCGGGGTGGTGGAAATATTGGAAGCGGGTAATTTTCTGGATTGTTTAAAGCTGGCGGCGCAGCATCCGGATATGGATCTCGCGCTGCTGGATTTGCACATGCCCGGCAGCGACGGGCCGAGATCCGTCAGCTATTTTCACCAGCGTTATCCGCATATACCGGTGGTGGTGATCTCCGCCGAGGAAGGGAGCGCGAGCATGGAAAAGGTGATGAATTACGGGGCGGCGGGTTTTGTCAGCAAAAGCTCGAACGAACAGACGATGCTGGATGCGTTGAAGCTGGTGTTGTCCGGCGGCGTGTATGTCCCCCCGGAAATATTGCGTCATCAGATGGCGGCAGCGGGACCGGTCGACAAACGCAATTCGCAGGCCAGCGGGTTTGGCTTGACGCCCCGGCAGCTGGAGGTCTTGCAGCTTCTTTGTGCGGGAAAGAGCAACAAGGAGATCGCATCGGCTTTCCATCTCGCCGAAGGCACCGTCAAAATCCATGTGGCTGCGGTATATCTGGCGCTCAATGTCAAGAACCGTCTGGAAGCGGTGCGTGCCGCCGACCAGACC
>Ga0209231_1000610_pt1 | contig 18456 bp, 14 predicted proteins | sample Deesub45470m_DNA_FD_188086 | JGI IMG/M metagenome (GOLD analysis project Ga0209231, IMG submission 188086) | Deep subsurface microbial communities from North Pacific Ocean - 450_OLKR46/470m Metagenome (SPAdes) (version 2) | ecosystem: Environmental > Terrestrial > Deep subsurface > Unclassified ... | reverse complement strand
GGATGCGGAACAGGGTCTGCAACAGCAAGCCGATCAGCAACAGGTTACAGGCCACCGCCGCACCCGCCCACATGCTGAATTGCGGCGGCGCGAACACCGCGATGCGCCCCGCTTCTTCGGTGAGGAACACATTTCCCAGCATGGGCAGCGAAGGATTGATCTGCGCGAACATCCACAGCATCACCAGCGCCAGACCGAAATCCACCCCGTCACCGCGCTGGAACAGTTCGATACGCCACTGCGTGGCGCGCGCGAACCATGCCCGCGGCGCGATCCACACTGCCAGCACAGCCCCGCACAACGCCCCCAGTCCATTGGTGAGCACATCCACACTGGCCGCAGCCCGCATCGGCAGATACGTCTGCAGATATTCCATCGCCATCGACAACAGCAATGCGGCCATTGTCGCGAGCAACACACTCTGCCCTTGCTTGAAACGCGTAACCAGATTGAGCGCCAGCAACATGCCCAGCGGCAGATAGGCCAGCCAGTTGGCAGCCGCATCGAACGCCGTGTAGGCTTGGCTCAGCGGCGAAGCGAGCACTTCCACAAAGGTCGGCGCCGACACCTGCCAACCCGCAAAAGGGGACAGGCTGGCATACGCGATCATCAATACATATCCCGCCAGCAGATAGCGGCGCAGCAAGGAACGATTGGTTCTAAATGACAGTGCGGTCATCAGATATACCCGATGAAATAGGTCGGGCTCATTTTGGTTGACTCGGCAGTAGGGGTAGTAAAGAATGCGGCCCGCAGTTAAAAAAACTATTACGTTCGACAACATCGACGGGAGGAGATTATGGCATACCTGCACTGGTCCAATGAGCTGGACACGGGTATCGAAGTCATCGACAAACAGCATCGGCGCATCGTCGATCTGATCAACGAATTGAATACCGCAAACGAAGGTGGAGACACCGCCGTGATCAACCACGTACTGGGTGAACTGGTGGACTACACGATGTCACACTTCAGTTTCGAGGAAGAGCTGCAAGAGAAGGCGAACTATCCGTTCTACAAGGCGCACAAGCGTGTGCATGAGATATTCACCAAACGCGTCGCCGAATTCCAGAAACGTGCCGCAGGCGGCGAGAACGTCGCACCGGAGCTGCTGGCCATGCTCAAGATCTGGCTGGTCAACCACATCAAGGGCGACGATGCCGACTATGTCGAAGCCGTGGTGAACTCGCTCGGCGTCGAGATCAAAAAATCAGACTCTTCTGGTGGCTGGTTGGGCAATGCCCTGAAGAAGTTCTTCGGCTGATTCACTCGGAAGCGGCGTCCAGCCGCTTCGCGATCACTGCCGGTAGTTGCTTGGGCGCTTTGATGCGCACCTGTTTGTTCACGTTGTACACCCCGAACACCACCGTGATCGCCCCCTCGGACACATCGAAACTGCCTGTCAGATAACGCACCAGATGCGCCGTCGCCCGACCGCGCACCGGGTTCTCCGCGACATGCACCTCCAGCTGCGTACCGACCACCTTGCCGACGCGCGTGCGGTTCGCACGCGGACGGCCCAGGATGTTCAGCACCAGCGTGTCGCCATCCCACTGGCAGAACCCATCCATCTCCAGTCCGGCTTTAGAACTTTTCATACGGTGCCAGGTAACGCCATTGCTCAGCCGGCAACTTGCCCATGGACAAACGGCCGATGCGCAGACGGCGCAAACTCAACAACTGCAAGCCAACGCTCTCGCACATGAACGCGATCTGCCCCGGCCGCACACCCTTTAGCGCAAAGCGCAGCCGTGTCTCGCTCTGACGGCTGACCTTGGCCGGTGACAAAGGCCTGTCGTTGAAGACCAACCCGTGATTAAGCAACTTCAATCCCTCTTCAGATAACTTGCCTGTCACCTCAGCCACATATTCCTGCTCCACCGTCGCCGCACCAACCACCAACTTGCGCGACACACGGAAGTCCTGAGTGAACACCACCAGACCGCTCGCATTCGGCTCCAGCGGCAGACACGGCGTCATGCGCACAAAGTGTTGCTGCAACACACGGATATGAGAATGATCGTCCGCCGTTTGCGTATCGGCACGCAACAAGGATGTCACCGCCGCCTCTTCCAGACCAACAGGCTGATGCAACAGGATCGTCACCGGCTCCACCGGCACCGCCTTCGCTGCCGCATCGAGCGTCACCTGCTGATCCGCCACCATGAACTGCGGCAGCTCCACCACCTGCCCGTCCACCTTCACCCAGCCACCCGCGATATACAGCTCCGCCTCGCGGCGCGAGCACGCGGTCAGTTCGGCAAGACGTTTGGCAAGGCGGACGGGTTCGGTCATGGCAGGCACATCATAAAAACAAGGTGCGCATTGTAAACGCTAGCTCACCCCGTTCCCCTGTAAAATCCGCGCATGACCACCCCACCCAAACCCAATAATCGCCCCACACTGGAAGGCGTCACACTGGAAAAGATCGTCACGCAACTATCCGAGAGTATGGGATGGGAAGCGATGGCTGATGCTGTGCCTATCCGCTGCTTCACGCATGATCCGAGTGTGAAATCGAGTTTGAAGTTTTTGCGAAGGACGCCATGGGCCAGGGCGAAAGTAGAAGAGTTATATCTGCGCAAACTATCAACTGCTTAGCACTGAACGATATTTACCCATATATTTTTTTGGTCACCAATACCCATGTTGAAAAAAATGGATTGCCTTGCCCTCCTCGCATTGCTATCCTGCACCACAATTCTATAGCCGCGTAGGATCGTAAAGGGGATACAAAGTGGCAGGCTCTGTAGCAAAGAAAAAACCGGCCCCCAAAAAGGTAGCAGGCACAACGGCTCGTGCAACCACAACCAAGACTCGCGCGGCTTCCGCAGCAATAAAAACCACTACAAAGATCAAAAAAGAAGCGCTACGCCCCTATCTGGTCGGCATCGGCGCATCTGCCGGCGGACTCGAAGCGCTGTCCACGCTGATCGCCGCCCTCCCCACCGATCTCGGCATCTCCTACGTCGTTCTGCAACACCTTTCCCCCACCCACCGCAGCATGATGGCCCAATTGCTGGGTCGCGAAACAGCGATGGCAGTGCTGGAAGTGGAAGACGGCGTACAGCCCGATCCCAATACCATCTATGTCGCCCCCGCTACCAGCAACGTGATATTGAAAAATGGTTGCTTGATGCTAATCGAAGGACCGCCCGAAGCGCGCCCCCGCCCCTCAGTCAACCTATTCCTCACCTCACTGGCTGAAGAAAAGGTCGAAGACGCGATTGGCGTCATCCTGTCCGGCACCGGCAGTGACGGGGCTGCCGGACTGCGCGACATCAAAGCCGCAGGCGGCTACACCTTTGCGCAAGACCCGCTAACCGCGAAATATGCGGGCATGCCCCAATCAGCGATGGATACCGGTTGCGTGGACTGGGTGCTGCCGCCCGAAGGCATCGCCAACGAGATCGCCATCATCGCCCGCTCGCATGGCACAGTCACCGTTGTCAAAGAAGCACCGGTCGCAGCCACAACGCTGAAAAAATTATTGATGAAGGTGAAGCAACAGACGCGCATCGATTTTTCCGGCTACAAGGAAGGTACGCTGTGGCGGCGCATCGAGCGACGCATGGCGGCACGTCACATCGTCGACCTCAGCCGATATCTGGAACTGGTCGACGAGATGCCGGAGGAATTGGAGCATCTGGGCAAAGACATTCTGATCTCGGTCACCGCATTCTTCCGCGATGCGGAAGCATTCAAAGCATTGCGCGGTGTGCTAGAAAAGATCGTACAAACCAAGCAACCCGGGGACGAGATCCGTATCTGGGTATCTGCCTGTGCGACGGGCGAAGAGGCCTACAGCATGGCCATCCTGCTGTCCGAGATATTGGGCTCGAATGCGATGCAGTTCCGCATTCAGATATTCGCCACCGACATCGACCTGAACGCACTGGCCATCGCCCGCAAAGGCTCGTACGCGGAAAGTGCCTTATCCAATCTGGAACCCGGCTTGGTGGCGCGCTATTTCCAAAAGGTCGGCAACCGTTTGGAAGTATCACGCACCTTGCGCGACATGGTAGTGGTGGCTCGACAAGATCTGGTGCAAGACCCACCCTTCCTGCGAGTGGACTTGGTCACCTGCCGCAACATGCTCATCTACCTGCAAAACGAATTGCAGGCAAAAGTGCTCTCGACGTTCCATTACAGCCTGCTACCCGGTGGCCACCTTTTCCTTGGCAAATCCGAAGGCATCTTCAATCAGGAATCGCTGTTTGATGTGGTGGATAAGTCGGCACGTATCTATCGACGCAACTTAGGCGGTTCGCGCGTCCCCATTCCCGCCTTCCGCTTGCCCGATAGCGTAAACGAACGCACGCCTTCCAAAGCGATACCTGCCAACACCGAGACGCGCATGATCGAAGAAGCGTTGCGCCGCTATGTGCCCGCTTCAGTACTGATCAACAGCTCATTCGATATCCTGCACATTCACGGTGATGTCACGCCTTTTCTTGCCGTGTTAGCCGGCAAGCCCAACTTCAACTTGCAAAACTTGCTACGACGCGAGATGCGCGCCGACCTGCAGATATTGCATCATCATGCCGAGCAGAAACTGGAATCGGCCATCGGCAGACCGCATAGCATCAAGATAGATGACGAGATGCGTGAAGTGCGCATCGCTGTCCACCCCGTGGAACAAAATGGTCTACCCCATCCGTTCTTTCTGGTTGGCTTCGAGATCCTCCCGCCCGCTGAGCCTATAGAAACCGAACAAGATGGCAAGATCTTGACGGATGAGGGGCGCAACGTACGCGACCTGGAAGATGAACTGATCTCCACCCGCGAACGTTTGCAAACCGTCATCGAAGAACTCGAGACCTCCAACGAGGAAATGCAGGCCCTCAACGAAGAAGTGGTCGCCGCCAACGAAGAGTTGCAATCTTCAAACGAGGAACTGGAAGCCGCCAACGAAGAGCTTCAATCCACCAACGAAGAACTGACCACCGTCAACGAAGAGGTGCAAGTGCGCTCAGCCGAACAGGCCGAGCTATTGAACGACTTGGAGAATATCCAAAACAGCGTCGGCTTCCCGATCTTGGTATGCAATGCAGAACTTGAACTGACCCGCTTCAACAGCCCGGCGGCGGCATTGTTCTCCCTCTCCAACTCCTCCATCCGCCAATTGATCCCTGCTTTGCGCATGCCGGTCGGCATGAGGGATTTCTCGGCCATGGTGAACGAAGCGATCCAAGACAATCGCTCGTCGGAAGAACATATCTTCTCTAGCGAACGGCATTACCTGCTGCACATCTCGCCTTACCAAACCAAGATTCGCAACAATCGCGGCGCGATCATCGTGATGCTGGATTACACCGAGCGCCTGACAGCAGAACGCGAAGTGCGCAAGAGCCGCGAGATCCTGCTGGCGATCATGAATAATTCAACTTCCATGGTCGCCCTCAAGGATCTGGCCGGACGTTACGAATTCGTCAATCATCAATTCGAGAAGTTCTTCAAAGTCGATGCCGAGAAAGTGATCGGCAAAACTGATGCGCAGATATTCCCGCGCAAGATGGCGGACGATTTCCGCACCAAAGAGCTCGAAGTGGTGCGCAAAAAATCTGTGATCGAATTTGAAGACCATCTGATGATTGAGTCAGACAGGGAGCGACTCCTACATTCTGTTCGCTTCCCTTTATTGGACGAAGATGGAGAGGTGTACAGCGTATGTACCCAAGCCACGGATGTCACCGAACACAAGCATGCCGAAGACCAATTGCGCCTGGCGGCTCGCGTATTCGACCGAGCGGGTGAAGGCATCATCGTGACCGACCCGCAACAGAACATCCTCACCATCAATGAAGCATTTACCCAAATGACCGGCTATAGCTCGGACGAGGCGATCGGCAAAACGCCCGCCATGCTTTCGTCCGGCAAGCACGACAAGAACTTTTATGATGATCTATGGACACGCCTAAGCAACCACGGCTGGTGGCAAGGCGAGATATGGAACAAGCGCAAGAACGGCGAGATTTACCCGGAATGGCTCACCATCAATGCAGTGCGTGATGCAGAGGGCGAAGTCGTCAATTACGTCGGCATATTCAGCGACATCTCCATTGTCAAAGAATCCCAGCGCAAGGTCGAATTCCTAGCTACCCATGATGAGCTGACCGGTTTACCCAACCGCACCTTGTTCCTGGATCGCCTACGTCAAGCCATCGCCCATGCAGAAAGAAGCTCAGACACTTTCTGTGTATTGTTCGTCGATCTGGACAACTTCAAAGTCATCAACGATTCACTCGGCCATGCCGCCGGTGACGACCTGCTGAAGGAGATATCCCGCCGCCTGCGTGAATGCGTGCGCGGCCCAGACACCGTGGCTCGATTCGGCGGTGACGAATTCGCACTACTGATCGAAGGAGCATCTGTTGAAGAAGCAGAGATGGCCGCGCAACGCATTGCCGAGGGATTACTAGTCCCACACTTGATAGGCAGACAGAACGTCTATCCGGGCGCTAGCGTTGGTATATGCCTGTATCCCAATGACGGCACCGACCCGGAGACTTTGCTCAAGAACGCCGACAGCGCCATGTACAAAGCCAAAGACGGCGGCAAGAACACGCACCACTTCTTCACTGAAGAACTCAAGCAGGCTGCTGACGAACGCCTCGCGCTGGAAACAGGTTTACGCAGTGCCATCGCTAAAAAAGAACTGTCGCTGGTCTACCAACCCAAATGGGATATCGCCAGCCAGCGCTTGGTCGGTGTTGAAGCCTTGGTGCGCTGGAATCACCTAAACGGTCCTATCCCGCCCTCAAAGTTCATCCCGCTGGCAGAGAAAAGCGGACTGATAGAACCCCTCGGCGAATGGATCGCCACCACCGCCTGCAAACAAATGGCCGAGTGGATCAAAAAAGGCGTACCCGTGCCGCAGATGTCGATCAACATCTCCGCCGAACAATTCAAACGCACCAACATCCCCGCCTTGATGTTGCGCCTGCTCAGTCAGTATCAGCTCGATGCCAGCCGCATCATGCTAGAACTGACCGAAAGCGCATTGATGGAAGACATCGAAAGCATCCAGCAAGTACTGTTGGAACTCAAAGCGCTGGGTGTGAAGATCAGTATCGACGACTTCGGTACCGGCTATTCCTCACTCTCTTATCTGCGCAAGTTGCCCATCAACGAACTCAAGATCCCACGAGAGTTCATCATGGACATCGACAACAACAAAGACGATGAATCCATCGCCAGAACCATTCTTGTCATGGCGCAAACGTTAGGGTTCAGCGTGGTGGCAGAGGGTATCGAGACCGATGCGCAATTGGATATCTTGCGCAAGATGGGATGCGATATCGCGCAGGGGTTCTTATTGGCGAAACCGATGACAGCTAAGGAGTTGGTCGAGAAGCATTGTTGAGGTAGCAGGTGAGCGGTGCTGATTTTTTAGTGTTCTACACCAAAGTCAAAACCAACACCGTCGGGGGTAGCCCGACAGCTAGTTACTTTTCTTGTCTTGCCAAGAAAAGTAACCAAAAGAAGGCGCCCCCAGCTTCCCGCCCCTTCGGGGTTCCCTGCGTTGCTCGACTGGTCAGGCGGCTGCGGAACTCGCGCTACGCGCTCAGACAGTCCTCGCCGACTACCCCTGACCAGCCTCCGCTACTCGGCGGCGCACAGGGGAAGGAAAATCAAAACCCAAACCCCAAACCAGTGAGGCGGGCAGCGCCCGCCTCACCAACACCAAACAAAAGATCGTGCGCAAAGCGCACACAAAACCGCCTTAGTTTTTATTTCCCTTGAGCGCCGCCGAGTAGCGCAGGACGGGCGGGGGTAGTCCGACGAATATGTTTGAGCACGTGGCCGCGTAGCGGATCGTGCGAGTTTATGAGGAGGCCCGACCGTTCGAGCAACGCAGGGAACCCCGAAGGGGCGGCAAACCAGGGTCGCCTTTTCTTTGGTTACTTTCTTTTGGCGAAGCAAAAGAAAGTAACTTGCTGTCGGGCAACCCCCGACGAAGTTGGTTTTGGTTTTAAAGATTAGCGGGCTTCGCCCATCCTTCGATACGGCTCCGCCTACTGATGGAACTACTAACCAATCGACTAAGCCCGCAAGCGGGCAAGTCGCTGGTAATCAGGGCGAACGGATGATTTAATTAGTGCGCTTCATCCCAATTCATCCCCTCCCCCAACCCCACCTCCAGCGGCACCTTGAGTTCAGCCACATTACACATCAACTCCCTAACCTTCTCCTTCACCAACACCAACTCCCCCTCAGGCACTTCCAGCACCAATTCATCGTGCACCTGCATGATGAGCTTGGTTTGTAGATTCTCTTTCTCAAGCCAATCCTGCACCGCGATCATCGCCAGCTTGATCAAGTCGGCAGCCGTACCCTGCATAGGCGCATTGATCGCCGCACGTTCGGCGGCTTGGCGGCGCATACCGTTCGCTCCGTTGATCTCCGGCAGCCACAACCTTCTGCCGAACCATGTCTCGACAAAACCTTGTGCCTTGGCTTGTTCGCGCGTGTCGTCCATATAGCGCTTCACGCCGGGGTAACGCGCGAAGTAGACGTCGATGTATTGCTTGGCGGCGCTGTTCTCGATGCCGAGCTGTGAGGCGAGACCGTATGCGGACATGCCGTAGATCAGACCGAAGTTGATGACCTTGGCGTAGCGGCGTTGTTCGCTGCTGACTGAATCGAGCGACACGTTGAACACTTCGGCAGCGGTAGCGCGGTGGATGTCTTCACCGGCTGCGAAGGCTTTCAACAAGCCTTCGTCGCCGGACAGGTGCGCCATGATGCGCAGTTCGATCTGAGAGTAGTCGGCGGAGATGATCCGGCTGCCTGCGGGGGCGATGAAGGCTTCGCGGATGCGGCGGCCCTCTGGGGTGCGTACAGGGATGTTCTGCAAGTTGGGTTCGCTGGAAGACAAACGACCGGTAACTGCTACGGCTTGCGAGTAGCTGGTGTGCACGCGGCCTGTCTTGGCGTTCACCATCTGCGGCAGTTTGTCGGTGTAGGTGGATTTGAGTTTGGCCATGCCCCTATGCTCCAGCAGCAGCTTGGGCAACGGGTAGTCGAGCGCAAGTTCCTGCAACACTTCTTCGTCGGTGGAACGCGCACCGGTGGCGGTCTTCTTCTTGGAGGGGATACCGAGTTTGTCGAACAGGATCTCCTGCAATTGTTTGGGCGAGGCAAGATTGAATGGTTGCCCGGCCAGTTCGAATGCCTGCTTCTCGATCGCCATCAGCTTCTCGCCCAGCTCGTGGCTTTGTCGTGACAGTTTGTTGCTGTCGATGAGTACGCCGTTGCGTTCCATTTTGAACAGCACTTCGCGCACCGGCATCTCGATGTCTCGATACACCTCGGCCAAGCGGCCTTGCAGTTGCGGCGACAGGGTCTGGTGCAATTGCAGGGTGATGTCGGCATCTTCCGCCGCGTATTTGGTGGCCGTCTCGACATCGACCTGATCGAAGCCGATCTGCTTCGCGCCCTTGCCTGCCACATCGGTGTAGCTGATGGTGCTCATGCCGAGATGACGCAAGGCGAGGTTGCCCATCTCGTGCGGCTTGTGCGATTCCAGCACATAGGATTGCAGCAGCGTGTCTTCGGCGATGCCGCGCAGCGCGATGCCGTGGTTGGCGAAGATGTGCTGGTCGTATTTGAGGTTCTGGCCAAGCTTCTTGTGCTCTTCACTTTCCAGCCAAGGGCGGAGCATTTCCAGCGCGCGGGCAAAGCCGATCTGTTCCGGCGCGCCGGGATAGTGGTGCGCCAGCGGGATGTAGGCGGCGGCGTGCGGCGTGATCGACAGCGAGATACCGACCAGTTGCGCGACCATGGGGTCGAGGCCGGTGGTTTCGGTGTCCAGGCTCACCAAGGGGGCGGCCAGCAGTTTTGCCAGCCAGACATCGAGTTGGGCTTCAGTGAGGATGGCTTCGTAATTCGAGGTATCGTTCTGGAACAGGTCTTGCGAAGCTTCGGGCTGCGAGAAGTCACGCTGCACGACGCTGGATGCGGCACGTTCTTTCTTCGGCGCAGCATCGCCGGTCAATTCGCGCATCAAACTCCTGAAGCCGAAGTGCTCGTACATGGCTTTCAGTTTATCGGTGTCGGCGGCGGGTGCGACCAGTTCGTCGAAACGCTTGTCCAGCGGCACGTCGCACTTCACGGTGACCAGTTGCTTGCCCATCGGCAACCACTCCAGCGCGCTGCGCAGGTTGTTGCCGACCGCGCCTTTCACTTCATCGGCATGCGCGATCAGGTTATCCAGCGTGCCGTATTCGCTGAGCCATTTGACCGCGGTCTTGGGGCCGCACTTGGCTACGCCGGGCACGTTGTCCACGGTGTCGCCGACCAGCGCAAGGTAGTCGATGATGCGTTCGGGCGGCACGCCGAACTTGGCGGTGACGCCCGCGATGTCCAGCTTCTCCTCGCTCATGGTGTTGACCCATAGTGTGTTGTCGTCCACCAGTTGCGTAAGGTCTTTGTCGCCGGTGGAGATGATGCAGCGCGCGCCCTGCGCGGAGGCCTGCCGTGCCAGCGTGCCGATCACGTCGTCGGCTTCCACGCCGTCCACCATCAGGATGTTCCAGCCGGCGGCGGCGGCGACCTCGTGCAGGGGTTCGACCTGCGCGCGCAGGTCGTCCGGCATGGAGGGGCGGTTGGCCTTGTATTCGGGATACCATTCGTCGCGGAACGTCTTGCCCTTCGCGTCGAACACGCAGGCGCTATAATCTGCCGGGAAGTCGGCTTTCAGGCGGCGCAGCATGTTGAGTACGCCCTGAATCGCACCGGTGGGTTCGCCCTGCGGGCTGCGCAGATCGGGCATGGCGTGGAATGCGCGGTACAGATAGGACGAGCCGTCCACCAACAACAGAGTCTTCATGCTTTAGAGGTCCGAGATGAACAACGATATGAAACTGCCGCCGGCACAATCACCCGAATTGATGCAATCGAAGGAGTCCTGGCGTGTGTTCGGCATTATGTCAGAATTCGTTTCGGCGACCGAACGCCTGAACAACATCCATCCGGCGGTAAGCATCTTCGGCAGCGCGCGCACGCCGCATGAGCATCCCTATTACCAGTTGACGGAAGAGATCTCACGCCTGCTGTCGGACGCGGGCTTCTCGGTCATCTCCGGGGGTGGCCCCGGCATCATGGAAGCGGCCAACAAGGGCGCGTTCTACGGCAAATCGCCCAGCGTCGGCCTCAACATCCAGTTGCCGCACGAGCAGCACAACAACCCCTACCAGAACATCAGCCAGACCTTCCACCACTTCTTCACGCGCAAGGTGATGTTCGTGAAGTTCGCCAGCGCCTATGTGGTGATGCCCGGCGGCTTCGGCACGCTGGACGAGCTGATGGAAGCGCTGACGCTGGTGCAGACCGGCAAGACGCGGCGCATGCCCATCATCCTGGTCGGCAGCAAGTTCTGGGGCGGGCTGGTGGAATGGTTCAGGACCACCCTGCTGGAAGAAAAGGTGATCGGCCCCGGCGATCTCGATCTGGTGCAGGTCATCGATGAACCGGAACAGGTGGTGGCTGCCATCTTCAAGCATTACGAGACGCGCGGCTTCGAGCCTTCTCCCGCAGAACGCGAGATGCAGCTCAATCTTTGACGTAGAATCGCACACCTCACTGAACGGACCCCCATCATGCGCATCCTTACCCTGCTCATCCTGTTATGTATCGGACTGAACGTCCACGCCGAGACCGACACCACACCCGAGGTGACCATCACCCCGCAGTCCGATACGCTGATCGAGGAATATCGTTCGCACGGCAAGCTGTACATGATCAAGATCACCCCGAAGTACGGCCCGCCCTATTACCTGATCGACGAGCGCGGTGACGGCAAATTCGCACGCCAGGACAATCTGGATTCCGGCATGCGCGTGCCACAATGGATCATCAAGACCTTCTGACAGGACACAGGCATGGCAGTTTTCACCAGTGTCTCTGAAGCAGACATCACGCATTGGCTTTCCCATTATTCGCTGGGTACCTTGCAGGAACTGCAGGGCATCCCGGCCGGCATAGAGAACACCAACTATTTCGTCACCACCGGCAACGGCCGTTTCGTGCTGACGCTGTTCGAGAAGCTCACCGCCGACGAACTGCCCTTCTATCTGAACCTGATGTCGCACCTCGCGCGGCACGGCATCCCCTGTCCCGCACCCGTGGCTGATCGAGACAACCGCTTCCTCGGCGAACTGAACGGCAAACCGGCCTGCATCGTCAGCCGACTTTCTGGAAAATCAGTCATGCAACCGAGCATCGCGCAATGCGCGGCCGTCGGTGCCATGCTGGGACAGATGCACATCGCCGGACAGAGTTTCGGCGAAGCGATGGAAAATCCGCGCGGCGCAGCCTGGCGCGCGTCCGCCTCGCAGCAGGTCGCAAGATTCCTGCCGCAGGAGGCGGCACAGTTGCTGGCGGATGAAGTCGCTTTGCATGCCGCGCGCGAAAACGCCGATCTGCCGCACGGCGTGATCCATGCCGACCTGTTCCGCGACAACGTGCTGATGGAAGGCGACCGCGTCGGCGGCCTCATCGATTTCTATTTCGCCTGCACGGATGTGCTGTTGTATGACGTGGCGATCACGCTCAATGATTGGTGCATGCAGGCTGACGGACATCTCGATGTCACACGCGCCGGAGAATTCCTGCGCGCCTACCATGCAGTGCGCCCGTTCACGACAGCCGAAGCCGGCGCATGGCCGCTGACCTTGCGTCTGGCCGCGCTGCGCTTCTGGATCTCGCGTCTTTACGACCTGCACCTGCCGCGCGACGGCGAGATGGTCAACGCGCATGATCCGGCCGTGTTCGAACGCATCCTGCGCAACCACATCGCCACCGACCGTCCGGTCTGGTTATAGGAGACAAACATGGAGATACGCAAACTCGAAGCCGCGCGCGGCTGGACCTGGGTCAAACAAGGCTTTCAACTATTGATGCGCAACCCGCTGCTTAGCATCAGCAGCGCGATCCTGTGTGTACTCACCGTGTTCGTGGCGCTAATGTTGCCTGTCATCGGCGCCTTGCTGGCGGTGGCACTGATGCCCATCATGCTGGCCGGTTTCATGAACATCTGCCGCGCGCTGGAAGAGAACGAGAAGGTGGCACCCGCCATGTTGCTGGCCGGTTTCAAAAAACACACTTCCAGTCTGGTCGCACTGGGTGCGTTCCTGATGCTGGGTATGTTGTTCGCCTCGACTGTGATGGTGACAGTGGGCGGCGAGTCGTTCGCCGCGCTGATGGAACAGATGCACAGTGCCGAGGACTCACAGAAGCTGATGCAGGCCATCGCGGGCGGCGACAGCCGTGTCTCGCTGGCCGTGCTGATCGGATTGACACTCATGCTGGCACTGGTGGTGGCCTGGCAATACGCGCCCATCCTGGTGTTCTTCAGCGGCATCTCGCCCTGGCTCGCTTTAAAGGCCAGCTTCGCCGGCACGCTGCGCAACATCATTCCATACACCGTGTACAGCCTGATCATGCAGGCGCTCACCATGCTGCTCGGCATCCTGCCGTTCGGCATCGGCATGCTGCTGTTGCTGCCGCTGGGCCTGACCTCGCTGTATGTCAGCTATCGCAACATCTTCCCCTGGCTGGATGAGACCAACCAAGCGGCCATCAAGGTCGAAACGGAGACGGTGCAATGAATTTCAATCCCAGCCCTGAAGCCAGACGTCTGGCGCAGAGCCCGCACAACGTGTTCATCGTCGGTCTGTTCGCCTTCGACCTGTTCATGACCCCTGCCGTGCTGGGCATGAAGCTGGGCATGATCAGTCTGCTGATTCCGCTGTTCTGCTCGGGCGCACTGATGGCCTACATCAACTGGCGCAGTAAACAGGATACGGTGTGGTTCGTGCAGATGCACTGGCGACTGGCGTGGACGCGCTGCCGCATATTGATCATTGGTTATGCCGTCTCGGCCTCGCTGATCCTGATCGCCTGGCTGCTCAGCCGGATATCGAACGACCCGCACATGGCGAGCATCATCTGGACGGCGCTCACCCGTATCGCGCTGATGCCAACGCTGATCATCGTGCTGGTAACCTCGGTTATGGCGTTCTCCGCTTTTTCGATGGCGCAGAAAGGCGAACTGCCGGACAAGCTGGTGGCGAAGTTCCCGCCACCAGAAAATGTTGCCGCCGCTCAGGCTTGAATGAACTCTTCGTATGCGGCCAGCACTTCTGCCGCATACATCAAGGATGGGCCACCGCCCATATACACCGCCACCGCCAGCATCTCATTGATCTGTTCACGTGTCGCGCCCAGCTTCACCAGTCCACGCACATGGAATCCGATACAGCCTTCGCAGCGCGTCGAGACGGCGATCGCGGTCGCGATCAATTCTTTTTGCAGCGCGCTCAGCACGCCCTCCGACATGGCGGATATTGCCATCGAATCAAATCCCGCCATTGGCGTCTGTGCTTCTTTGCGGAAGGTCGTCAACTCTTTGCTGATGCCGCGTGTGATCTCTTTGTACGATTTGCTCATTGTGTCTCTCCTTTGTTGGAATTCTGCTCCCGTGCCACGAAGATCGCGGCTTGCCCGTGATATGCACCCTGCGCATCGAGCAGATTCCAGATGGTGCAATCCGTGATCATGAAACGACGACCACTCTTCGCCACGCGCATGCCCGAATAGCCGGCTATATATCCTGCCTGTGCAACCCTGGCCAAAGCTTTTTCGCGCGCTTCCTGCGCCACGGGCTCTGCCGACAAGCGCGAAGGCAACCGCGCGAATTCTTCGAAGCTCATCTCGAAATGCTGCAAGGCATAGCGATTGCCATAGAAGAAGATGGGATCGGCTTCTGTGCCATGCGCGACGATGGCGAATGGCGCATGCCACATGGCATTCCGTAATTGATCGTCCTTCAGCGGCATCTCTGGCAGCAGCGGCTTGCCCGTCAAACGCTGATAGCTCTCCGCAATCAGACACAGCCGCGCATCAGATGGGCGTGAGCTTGGCATATTCGAGCGCCAGCCACTTGCTGCCGGCACGTTTGAAGTTGACCTGCACGCGGCCTTCGTTGCCGCTGCCTTCGCTATCCGTCACCACGCCCTCGCCGAACTTCTGGTGGAACACCTGCTGGCCGATGCGCCATGCTGATTTAGGCGAAGGCGGCGCTGGGATGCTGGGCGCGCCACCGAACGCGGACACATAGCTTTCCGTCTCGCGGCGACCGGAGTCGAAAGTCTTGCGCGCGGTGAAACGCGGCGTGATCCAGTGCAACAACTCTTCCGGCAGTTCGCGCAAGAAACTCGATACCAGACCGTAATGCGTCTGCCCGTGCAGCATGCGGCTCTGCGCGAACGTCATATACAAACGGCGGCGCGCGCGCGTGATCGCCACGTACATCAGGCGGCGCTCTTCATCCAGATCGCCGTTGTCGATGCTGTTCTGGTGCGGAAACAAACCTTCTTCCAGGCCGGTGATGAACACGGTGTGGAATTCCAACCCTTTCGCGGCATGCACCGTCATCAGATGCAGCGCATCCTCGCTGTCGCCCGCTTGGTGCTCGCCCGATTCCAGCGTGGCGTGGGTGAGGAAGGCGGTGAGGCTGTCATCTTCGTTCTCGTGCACGAACAGCGTCGCCGAGCTGACCAGTTCGTTCAGGTTCTCTAGCCGCTCCTGCGCCTCGCGTTTCTTGGCACCGGTCTCGTTCTGGTAATGCGCCACCAGCCCGCTGTGTTCCAGCACATGCTCCATGATCTCCGGCAGTGGCAACCCCTTGGTCGCGCTGCGCAGTGATTCGATGATGCCGACGAAAGCCGTCACCTTGCCGCCCGCGCGTGCTGCCGCATCCCACAGGGTGGTGTTGTATTGCCTGGCCGCTTTCTGCAGCTGCTCGATGCTGCGCGCGCCGATGCCGCGCGTGGGGAAGTTGATGATGCGCAGCAGGGCGTTGTCGTCGTCGGTGTTCTCCATCAAGCGCAGGTAGGCTAGCGCGTGTTTGATCTCCTGCCGCTCGAAGAAGCGCAGGCCGCCATACACGCGATACGACAAGCCCGCCGACACCAGCGCATGTTCCAGCACACGCGACTGCGCATTGGAGCGATACAGCAAAGCCATCTCGGTGAGGTGCACGCCCTCGCGGTTGAGCTGCTTGATCTCCTCCACGATGAAGGCTGCCTCGTCCACATCGGTGCCTGCCTCGTACACGCGGATCTGTTCGCCCTTGTCGGCATCGGTCCACAGGTTCTTGCCGAGGCGCTCGCGGTTGTTGGCGATGAGTGCGTTGGCCGCGTCGAGGATGTTGCCGTGCGAGCGGTAGTTCTGCTCCAGCTTGATGACCGACTCCACATGGAAGTCGCGCAACAGTTCCTGCATGTTGCCAACGTTGGCACCACGGAAAGCATAGATGGACTGGTCGTCATCGCCCACGGCAAAGAGCGCATTGCTCTGCCCGGCCAGCAACTTCAGCCAACGGTATTGCAGCGGGTTGGTATCCTGGAACTCGTCCACCAGAATGTGCTTGAAGCGCTCCTGATAGTGCTCACGCAGCGCCTGATTGCGCGCCAGCAACTCGTAGCAGCGCAACAGCAATTCGGAGAAATCCACCACGCCCTCGCGCTGGCATTGCGCGTCGTATTCGGCGAACACTTCCAACTTGCGCCGTGTGTAGGGGTCGTAGGCTTCCACCTCGCTCGCTCGCAGGCCCTGCTCCTTATTGCCGCTGATGAAGTGCTGCATCTCGCGCGGCGGATATTTCTCGTCGTCCACGTTCATCGCCTTCATCAGGCGCTTGATGGCGGACAGCTGGTCGCCCGAGTCGAGGATCTGGAAGGTCTGTGGCAGATTCGCTTCGCGGTGATGCGCGCGCAGCATACGGTTACACAGACCGTGGAAAGTGCCGATCCACATACCGCGCGTATTGATAGGCAGCATCGCGGACAAACGCGTCACCATCTCCTTGGCGGCTTTGTTGGTGAAGGTCACCGCCAGCAGTCCATGCGGCGACACTTGTCCGGTGCTGATGAGATAAGCGATACGCGTAGTCAGCACGCGCGTCTTGCCGCTGCCTGCGCCCGCGAGTATCAGCGCGGACTGGGCGGGGAGTTCGACGGCGGCGCGTTGTTCGGGATTGAGGCCGGCAAGCAGGGAAGAATTCATCGCCGGATTATCCCACAGGCAAGCACACGATTTCCCCCAAACAAAACGGGGAAGCATTTCTGCTTCCCCGCCTTGGTGATGCTTAGAACAATGTTGCTTACTTGTTCTTCTTCTCGATCATCTCGTGCATGATCGGCGAGAGGATGATCTCCATCGCGTGGCTCATCTTGCCGCCGGGTACCACCATGGTGTTGGCACGGGACATGAAGGAGTTCGGGATCATGGACAGGTAGTAAGGGAAGTCCACGCCTTTCGGATTGCGGAAACGGATGACCACGAAGCTTTCGTCCGGTGTCGGAATATCGCGCGCAATGAAAGGATTGGATGTGTCCACGGTCGCCACACGCTGGAAGTTGATGTCAGTGTGTGTGAACTGCGGGGTGATGTATTTGATGTAGTCCGGCATGCGACGCATGATGGTGTCCACGGTCGCTTCGGCGGAATAGCCGCGCTCCGCCTTGTCGCGATGGATCTTCTGAATCCACTCGAGGTTGACCACCGGCACCACGCCGATGCCGAGGTCGACGTACTTGCGTGCGTCTACGCCCTTGGCTTCATCCCTTGCCAAACCGTGCAGACCTTCGTAGAACAACAGGTCTGAGCCGGCTTCGATGTCTTCCCAGGGTGTGAACACGCCGGGCGTCAGGTCGGTCAGGCCGAAGTGCTTGTTGTGCTCGACGGCCTCCGGCTCGCTGTGCACGTAGTAGCGACGCTTGCACATGCCGGTCTCGCCGTATTGCTTGAACATCTCTTCGATCTTGTCGAAATGGTTTGCTTCCGGACCGAAGTGGCTGAAGCTGTGGTTGCCCGCCTTGGTCGCTTCGGCTGCCGCTGCGCGGAAGGCCATGCGATCCAGACTGTGCAGGCTGTCGCCTTCGACCACGGCGGCCTTGATCTTTTCTCTGCGGAAAATGTTCTCGAACGCGCGTTTGACGGTGGTGGTGCCTGCGCCGGACGAACCGGTTACGGCGATGACGGGGTGCTTGACGGACATAGGTTCTCTCTCCTGAAAACGATATGGATAAAATTTTTGGAAGCGGATTCTACCTTGTTTCGGTTCCGGTAGCGAGGTTCGGGCGGTAGCCCTTCGATGTCGTTATAATGCCGCACTTGCAATTTCCAGCCATTCGATCCCCCGACCATGCAACAGCACTATTCACCCCAAGACATCGAAGCCGCCACCCAGCAACAGTGGGAGGCCACTCAGGCTTTCAAGGCCGACGAACACAGCAGCAAGCCCAAATACTATTGCCTGTCCATGTTCCCCTACCCCTCGGGCAAGCTGCACATGGGCCATGTGCGCAACTACACCATCGGCGACGTGTTGAGCCGTTATCACCAGATGAAGGGCTACAACGTGATGCAGCCCATGGGCTGGGACGC
>Ga0209231_1000609_pt1 | contig 18472 bp, 15 predicted proteins | sample Deesub45470m_DNA_FD_188086 | JGI IMG/M metagenome (GOLD analysis project Ga0209231, IMG submission 188086) | Deep subsurface microbial communities from North Pacific Ocean - 450_OLKR46/470m Metagenome (SPAdes) (version 2) | ecosystem: Environmental > Terrestrial > Deep subsurface > Unclassified ... | reverse complement strand
CCCCTTGAGCCGTCCGGCCAGTGAGGTCAACTCGCCGATGGATCGGGTTGTCTCCTGGGCACTTTGCGCGACTTGAACCGCCACGTCGCGCACTTCGGCGATGGTTTCCGCCATCTGCTCGCTGGCCGTGGTCTGTTGCTGGGTGCTGAGCTTGATTTCGCTGGCCGCCGACTGGGTTTCGGAGACGCCGGCCGAGATGTGCTCAAGCTCGATGGAGACCCGGGCGACAAGGTCGTTGGCAGCATCAACACCTTTGGTCCCCTCCTCGGTCAACATAATGGTTGAGTTGGTTGCTTTTTGAATCTGACCGATGAGGCTCTTGATCTGGGCCGTGGCATCGACGGTGCGTTCCGCCAACCGTTTCACTTCGTTGGCGACGACGGAGAAGCGCTTGCCGGCTTCACCGGCGCCTGCCGCTTCAATCGCCGCATTCAGGGAGAGCAGATTGGTCTGGTCGGAGATTTCATCAATCAAATCGACGATGCCACCGATTTTCTGCGAGTTTTCGCCAAGCTGCAGCATCGCCTCGGCGATGGATACGACCTGATCGCGTAAGGCACTCATGCCGGAGAGGGCATCGGCAACCGCCTCTTTGCCGTTGCTGCTTGCGGCCCCGGCCCGCAGGGCCATAGCTTCGACCCGCTGCGAGTTTTCTGCCACCTGGCGAGCTGTGACGGCAATCTCCTCGGAGGTTGTTGTCGCCTGCTGGACGGCTGAGGCCTGCTCGGTGGAGCCGGAGGACTGCTGGGCGGCAATCGCCATCATGCTGTTGGCGCTGGCTGACAGTTGCGAAATCGCTTCCCGAATACTGGTCACCATCAGGTCACTCTTGGCAATCTGCTCGCGCAGATTACCGACCACGACCTGGGACATGCGGTTAAAGGCTGCGGCCAGTTGGCCGATTTCGTCGCTGCCACTGTAGCTGATGGTTTCGTCGAGGCTTCCTTCTGCCATGCGGTTGGCGGCAGCGGTAACCAGACGCAGTGGTCGCAGTAAATAACTGACAAAAACGGCGATGGTGCTGGCGGCGATCAAAAGGACCAGGCCCATCATCCAGATGTTGTCATTGCGTACCTGGGCGATCGCCTCATCGGTTTTATGCATGGAGAAGCCGATACGAAAGCCGCCCCAATGTTCGCCGGCAACGTAGACCGGCGCCGACACGTCCCACATGGTCTCGCCGGTATCGCGTTGATAAACCTGACGCAGAAAGGTGTTGCCATCCTTGCCGGTGTACTGGGCGGCGGCGAGACCGGTGGGGTCGTTGAAAATGCGCTTGGTCCGGTTCCCAACCTTGTCCGCGTCTGCATCGCCGGTCAGCGGTTTGCTGTATTTGGTGTTGTGGGTCGGCAGGTAACCATTACGATCGACCAGCACCGCGAACACCACCATGGCGTCTTCGCGCACCAGAGTGTCTTCAAAGCCGAGAATGGTCTTGTCGAGGTAGCTGTCATAAGCGGTGTGATATTTGGGGATCTCCGAGCCGGACAGCGGTCCGGATTTGATCTCTTTGTAATCGGTGTCGAACAGCTGTTCTTTGGTCAAAAGGCCGGTGTCGAGGGCATTTTGCAGGGCAATTTGCATGGTCTGGGCCCCGGCCAGGGCGAAGGTACGTGCTTTAATCAGCAGCTCATCACGCAGAATTGTTGCACGACGTTGAACAAGGATGCTGACAGAAATCGCCATGATACAAGCCATGATCAGCACCAGTGAGGTGATGATTTTGGCCGAAATGCGCTTTTTGATCCAGTTCATCTTTATACCCCTTTTGTCTGGGTGTGGGTCAATGACGACACATAATCCGTAGCGATCAGGTCAAAGACGCTCGCTGGCTTTCTGGTCGATGACCATCTCTGGTCGTGCCAGCGTTCGTTGTAAGTCAAGAAAGATCAACGTCCCTTCAGGTTGGATCAGTTGCCCGGCGACAATATCGTACTGCAAACCGGAAAGACCGTCGGCCAGCGGCTCGATGGTATCGGTGGCAACGCTCATCAACCCTTCTACCCGGTTGACCAAAAGGGCGGTGGTCAGTTCGTTTGCATGAATGATGACCAGTTGCGGTTGTGCGGGGAGGTCGGTTTTGCCAAGGCCAAGCAGAGGGGCCAGATCCGTGACGGCGACAATTTCGCCGCGCAGGTTGATGATGCCGAGAATATGGTCGCCAGCGCCCGGCACCTTGACAATACGCGGCGGGCGCAGAACTTCACGGCAATTGACGGCCGGCAGCGCAAAGCGACTGGTCCCAAGCCGGACAACGACGAATTCGCGTAACTCGGCACCGGCATCCTCATCAACCAGCTCCAGGCTGCGCCAGTAATCATCACGCATCTCCTGCAGGATTTTTTTAAAATCGTACTCGGCGCCGGGTGTGGCCATAAATGACTCCTAGATCCGCAAAGCGCGTTGGACTTCGCGCACCAGCGTTGTGGCATCGAAGGGCTTGCGGATATAACCATCCGCGCCGGAGGAGGTCACCAGCGCGGCCAGCTCAGCGTCTGATTTGGAGGAGATCAGCAAAATAGGGATATTGCGGCTGCTCTCACGCTGTTTGAGCAGCTTCACTTTCTGGTCGCCGCTGAGCATCGGCATCATGACGTCAATCAGGATGATATCAGGGGGTGGATCACCGTAAATATATTTGTTGGCTTCCATGCCGAAATCGGCAGTCAGAACTTCAAAGCCAGCAGCCGAAAGGGCATCACCGGCCATCGCCAGCACCAGTGGACTGTCATCAATAATCAAACATCGCTTCACGGTCATTTAAAGCACTCCTTTTTCGTTGCGGTTCCCCCCTCGCTTTTTGCGGCCCATCCGACAATAACTCTAAAATAACAATATATACGTAATAATATTTAAACGCCGTTCTATAATTAGTCAAACAAAAAATAGTGTGAAGACAAATGCTTAGATTGTGCAGAAAAATTAATACGGGGTTTGGGTCTGGGAGAAAAAATGAACGAAGTGCTTCGAAGCGAAATTTGTTCAGGGTTTGGTCGGCAGGCCGGCAAGATCGGCCCGGCAGTTTTCCAGAAAAACCTCACGGCTGAGGCCGCCGGAGTAAGGAATGAGGGCTGTCGGCCGTTCTTTTTCCAGACAGCGGATGACATTGAACAGCTCCCGGCGTGCGGCGCGTAGATCACCGCTTTGCCGATAAAAGCGGAACAGAGCGTGGCGCGGAGCGATGAAACAGGGGGCGAGCCACAGCGCTTTTTCCAGCTCTTTGACGGCCAGACGCTCTTCGCCTTCCATTTCAAGAATCAGGGCAAGGAGAAAGTAGCTGTCGGGAGACAGGTCGTTGATGGCAATCGCCTGTTGGCAAAAAACGCGTGCACTGTCGGCATCTCCGTCGTTGGCACACAGCATGCCCATGCCGATAAGGGCTCCTTGATGATCGGGATGCAAATTGAGGGCGGCAGTAAACCGGGTGTGTGCTTCGGCAAAGCGTTCGTGGGTGAAATCGGACAGTCCGCGTTGAAACAGCTGTTCGGCCTGCAGGTTTTTTGCACTGGATGAAGCTGGAGTTTGTTCTGCCGCCGCTGTTGCTGGGGGCACCTCGGGCAGCAGGGGCGCTACCGGCGGTGTGGACTGGTCCTGGATCTGATAAAGGAAGGCCCGCTCGCGATGCAGGCGCTGAAAGCGTTCGGAGACGTTTTGCAAGGTTTCGGCATGGCCAAGTAACAAGTAGCCACCGGGGCGCAGGCAGTCGGCAAAGTGATCGACAATCTGCCGGGTACTGGTCAGGTCGAAATAGATCATGACGTTGCGACAGAAAATCAGGTCGAAATAGTTTGCCGGAATGTTCGGCCACTCACTCTCTTTGAGATTGAGGTAGTTGAAGGTGATGCGCTGCCGCAGCTGCGGGTCAACGACATGAAGTTCACCAAGTCGGGCAAAGTAGCGCGACAGATAGGGTTCCTCGACCATGCGCAAGGCGCGGCGACCGTAAATCCCCTCGCGGGCGGCACGCAGGGCACGCTTGTTGATGTCGGTGGCGATGATTTGCACATCCCATCCGGCCAGTTCGGGAAAATGCTCCTGCAACAAAATGGCGATGCCGTGCGGTTCTTCGCCGGTGGAACAACCGGCCGACCAGATGCGCAAGGTGCGGCTACGACGCCGTTGGGAAATCAAGTCGGGAATCATGTAGCGGACAAAGGCTTCACGGTGGTTTTTGTAGCGAAAGAAGGTGGTTTCGCCGACCGTTAGCAGACCGAGGAGTTTTTTCAGTTCGTTGTGTGAATCGGCAAAACGGGTGAGATAACGGTAGTAAATGTCGTAATCGCCAGCGCCGATGGCGCACATGCGCCGGTGCAGACCGCGTTCAAGCAACACGCTGTTACGGCGGGTAAACTGCAGACCGGTGTGCTGCGAAAGGTGCTGGTGATAGAGTTGCCACTGGGCATCGGTCAGTGCCGATTGTTCGGGCCGAACGGCAGGCGTCTTCTCCAGGCGGCGGATGTCGGCGAACAGACGGTCGTAGTCCAGCGGTTGACAGAGAAAGTCATAGACATCGAGCAGCTCAAACTCCAGAGTCGGATCGGGGGCGATAACGATAATCGGCAGCTGGGAAAGGCTGGTCAGCCGTTCCAGAGCGCGCAGGCGCTCGATCAGGCTGCTGCCGCCAAGGGCATCGATATCGAGCAGAATGAGATCGGGCTGGGTCGCCTGCAGGGCATAGGGGTCGGCGGCCCGGGTGGTCAGATTGTCGACAGTATAGTTTTTATCCCGCAGCTTCTCCACCAGGGTGCTGACCCCGGGGGCACCGCTACTGACAAGCAGAATCCGAAAGCGCTGGCTGCTCGGGTTTCGGTTCATATGCTTTCCGGACTAACCCTGCTCCTTGGCCCAGGAGTCACGCAGGGTTACTGTCCGGTTAAAGATCAGGCGTTTGGCGCTGGTCGCTTCGCCATCGACGGCAAAATAACCAAGACGTTCAAACTGGAAGGTGGTTCCGGGTGTGGCGTCGAGCAGGGAGGGTTCAACGCGGGCGTTGTTGATAATGGTTAGAGATTCAGGGTTGAGGGCCTGACGGTAATCGTCGGCACTATCGGGATTTTCCAGGGTAAACAGACGATCGTAAAGGCGAATTTCGGCCGGCAGCGCATGGGCGGCACTGACCCAGTGGATGGTCCCTTTGACCTTGCGTCCGTCGGCCGGGTTGGCACCGAGAGTGTCGAAATCACAGCTGCAGTGCAGCACCGTCGGTCTGCCGTTGGCGTCGTGCTCGACGCGGTCACAACGAATGATGTAGGCGTTACGCAGGCGCACTTCGCGGCCCGGAGCGAGGCGGAAGAACTTTTTTGCCGGTTCGTCCATATAGTCATCGGCTTCGATAAACAGTTCACGCGCAAACGGAACCTTGCGGCTGCCGAGTTCCGGCTTCTGCGGATGGCGTGGTGCGTCCATCCACTCGACCCGGTCCTGCGGGTAGTTGTCGATCACCACTTTTAATGGTTGCAGCACCGCCAGGGCGCGGGGCGCAGTGTCGTTGAGCTCTTCGCGAACGCAATCTTCCAGAACCGACAGTTCGATCCAGCTGGCGCTGCGGCCGACGCCGATGCGATCGCAGAAACGGCGGATCGCCGCGGCCGGGTAGCCGCGGCGGCGCATACCGGAGAGGGTCGGCATGCGAGGGTCGTCCCAGCCGCTGACATGTTGTTCTGTCACCAGTTGCAGCAGCTTGCGCTTGCTCATGACGGTGTAGGAGAGGTTGAGCCGGGCGAATTCGATCTGCTGCGGGGCGAAGATGCCGAGCTCGCGGATGAACCAGTCGTACAGGGGGCGATGGTCCTCGAACTCGAGGGTGCAGATCGAGTGGGTGACCGCCTCGATGGAGTCTTCCTGGCCGTGGGCAAAATCGTACATCGGATAGATGCACCAGCTGTCGCCGGTGCGGTGGTGCCGGGCGTGGAGGATGCGGTACATGGCCGGGTCGCGCAGGTTGATGTTCGGCGCCGCCATGTCGATTCTGGCGCGCAGGATATGACTGCCGTCGGCAAAGTCGCCGTTTTTCATCTGTTTAAACAGGGCCAGATTCTCTTCGATGCTGCGGTTGCGGTACGGGCTTTCGCTCCCCGGTTCGGTGAGGGTGCCGCGGTTTTTGCGCATCTCGTCCGCAGTCTGACTGTCGACATAGGCCTTGCCGGCCGTGATCAGTTGCAGGGCATACTGATAGAGGGTATCGAAGTAGTCGGAAGCGAAATAGAGGTGTTCTCCCCAGTTAAAACCGAGCCAGTTGACATCGGTTTTAATGGCATCGACGTACTCCTGTTCCTCCTTGGTCGGATTGGTATCATCGAAGCGCAGATGGCAGCGGCCACCGAATTCGGCGGCAAGGCCGAAATTGAGGCAGATCGATTTGGCATGGCCGATGTGCAGATAACCGTTCGGTTCCGGCGGAAATCGGGTGACAACAGTAGAACGACGACCGCTGGTCAGGTCATCGGCGATCAGGGTGCGGATGAAATTGGCGCTGGCCGGAGTCTCCGACGGGTTCATATGCCTGCACTCACTTTCTTGTGGTTATTATCAGGATGCCGTTTCAAACGGTCTGCTGCATAAGGACCACGGCATGGGCGGCGATCCCCTCGCCGCGACCGGCGAAGCCGAGTTCTTCCGTGGTGGTCGCCTTGACGTTGACCTGTTCGGTCAGGCAGTTGCAGTCGGCGGCAATGGTCTTTATCATGATCGCGATGTACGGTGCCAGCTTCGGGCGCTGCGCCACAATCGTCGCATCAATGTTGCCGATGTTATAGCCGGTTTTTGCCGCCAGAGCAATCGTCTGACGTAACAGTTTGCGGCTGTCGATCCCCTTAAGGGCCGGATCGCTGTCCGGGAAGTGACGACCGATATCGCCGGCGCCGATCGCCCCGAGAATAGCGTCGCAGATGGCATGCAACAAAACATCGGCGTCGGAGTGTCCGAGGAGTCCGCGCTCAAAGGGGACCCGCACTCCGCCGAGCCAGAGTTCCCGATTCAAAACCAGCCGATGGACATCATAGCCGTGACCAATGCGAATCATGCTGTATCGCCCCTTCCCGCCGCCAGCAGCGCCGCCGCCACCGGTAAATCATCTGGAGTGGTAATTTTCAGGTTGCGGTAACTTCCGGGGACGACGACGACCGGGTGGCCAAGCCATTCAACCAGTTGTGCATCGTCGGTGGCGCGAAACCCCGCGCTCGCTGCCCGTTGGTGTGCCGCGTTAATCAGGTCAAAGCGAAACGCCTGTGGGGTCTGTGCCAGCCAGAGTTGATCGCGATCCGGCGTGTCGATGACCCGGCCGTGCACGACCCGTTTGACCGTATCTTTCACCGGGACCGCGGCAAGGCAAGCGCCATGGTCGCGGGCGGCAGCGATGACGGCGTCAATCAGTTCCAAAGAGAGCAGCGGCCGTGCGCCATCGTGAATCAGGACCAGATCGTCGTTGGCGCAGCTGCAGGCACGCAATCCGTTTAAGACTGAATCCTGGCGTTCGTTGCCGCCGGCAATAATAGCCACTATTTTGCGCAAGCCGCCGGCATCGACGATTTTGCGCTGGCAGTAGGCGATCTCGTTCATCGGGGTGATAATCAGGATGCGGTCGATGGCAGGATGTTGTTCGAAAACGGTAAGAGTGTGGGCGAGAACCGGCCGGCCGGCCAGTTCGAGGTACTGTTTGTTAACTGTCGCCTCCATGCGGCGACCGGCCCCGGCGGCCGGGATCAGAGCCGTGATTGTCATGGGTCTATCCCGTCTTTAAGTAAAAAAGCGGACCGGATGCAAACATCCGGCCCGCCCCAGTTGGAGGAGAGAATCACTTTTCAGTGGACGAAAAGATTCTCAATCCGTTCGGTGACCGCTGTTTCGTCAGCCCCCTCGGCAAGCGCGACTTCTTTTACCACCAGTCGCCGTGCCAGTTCCAGAACTTTTTTCTCACCATAGGAGAGTTCTTTGCCATCGCGGATACAGTAAAGCTCGCGCAGGACTTCAGCGACTTCAAACAAATCACCGGTTTTGAGTTTGTCGTTGTATTCGCGCTGCCGGCGACTCCAGGAAGCAATCGCACCAACAACTTTTGGTCGTTGACCAAGAACATCAAAGATGGAAGAAACCCGTTTCTTGTCGATCGGGCAACGCATCCCGATATGCGAGGCGTTGGAGATTGGCACCATAATCGTCATGTCGTTATCGACAATACGCAAGATGTAAAACTCGGTCTTGATGCCCCCAAAATCTTTGGACTCAATGGACTCTATCACCCCGATCCCTTGGGTGGGATAGACGGCACGATCACCAATTTTAAACATCTTATAACTCCTTCTGCAAGAGGGTTATAATAGCAGGGTTGTGGATAAAGTCAAGGCTTCTCCCGTCTCATGGCATTGTTCCAGCCGGCATCCAGTGCTATATTCATGGGGTGTTGACCCTGCTCCCAAGGAGAAATTCATGCGGATAGCTATTGTTGGTGCCGGTGCCCTTGGCTTGTATTACGGTGCGCAGTTACAGCGCAGCGGAGGCGATGTCCATTTTTTACTGCGGCGTGATTATGCGGCGATTTGTGCCGACGGGCTCAGAGTTGAATCGGTAGACGGAGATTTTCATTTGCCGAAGATCCATGGCTACAGTCGGTCGGAGGAGATTGGCATTGTCGATCTGGTCCTGATCGGACTTAAAACCTTTGCAAACGCGCAAATGGTCGGTCTGGTTCGCCCCCTGGTCGGTCCGCAGACGGTTTTGCTGACGCTGCAAAATGGGCTTGGTAACGAAGACTGTCTGGCGGCCGCCTTTGCGCCAGAGCAAATCATGGGTGGTATTGCCTTTCTCTGCGCCAACCGTGGCGCACCCGGTACGGTCCGCCATCTGGGTGAGGGGCGGATTCGCCTCGGCGAGTTTTGTGGCGGGCTTTCGTCGCGGGCGGAAAAGTTGGCCGCGCTGTTCACTGCGGCCGGTGTCCCTTGTCAGGCGGTGGCCGATTTGAATCGGGCGCGGTGGGAAAAACTGGTGTGGAACATCCCGTTCAATGGGCTATGTGCCCTGACCGGAAAAGATGTCACCGAACTGCTCGCGGATCATTGCGTGCGGGCTGAGGTTGTTGCTCTGATGACCGAGGTGGTCGCGGCCGGAAATGCACAAGGACTGACCGAACCGATCGACCCGGACAGGTTTATCCCCCGGTTGATTGAGATGACCGACAAAATGGATCACTATCGCCCGAGTATGATGCTCGATCGGTTGGCCGGACAGCCGCTGGAGCTGGAGTCGATCTACGCATTGCCTTTGCGTGCCGCCGGGCAGAAGGGGGTGTCTCTGCCGCGGACAGCTTTTTTACACGCCTTGCTCTCCCTTGGCGAAAAAGCCCATTTGGCAACTGCAGTTAAATAACGGCCCATCCGGTGACAAATTCTGGCGCCTCGTTGGTGTTATTGTCGGCAGATACCTGTTTTCAGCCGCTTGTGCTGCGATTGCCGGTCTGGCCGGTTTATTGCAAAATAACTGATTGTCGATTATAAATGTGGCAAATTGCTTTTCCAGAGGAGCGCAATGGTTACTCTGGTCACCCCCCCCTTATGGAGGTTTACGATGAAACTGCTGAAACTAGCCCTATTGTTGTTCGTTGTTATTTCGCTCAATGGTTGCGTTTTGACCAAGCTGGTCTCTGTTCCCATGCGTGTCGTTGGCGCCGTGGTCTCGATTATCCCGGTGGCCGGCAATTCGGCTCACGACGCGATCGATACCGGTGCCGATGCAGTGGACAGTGTTCCTATCTGACAAAAAACCGCATTTATGTAAACCACAAAGGGCTTGCCTTAACGGCAAGCCCTTTGTGGTTTTGGCGCTTTAGAACCTTTGCATCAGCGTCGATAGGGTCGCAGGATGATGGTGCCGATATCGATGATTTCGCCACTCACCAGAGTGCGACAGCCGGCATCGCCATCGCCAAGACGGCCATAAGGCTCACTCTCCCGGGGTTGACTGCGGGTGCCGGTGCGGGCGGCAAGACAGTAGCGGCCGGCACCGGGGAGATAAAGGATAAACTGGCCATTACTGTCGGCCGGAAGGGAGGTCCAGTCCGGGCTATGCCGATAGTCTGGAGTCGGATAAGCGAGGGCGAATGCGCCGGCGACCGGGACATCCCGGGCGTCGACCAGTCGACCGCGGACTCCGGTCTCACCACTGGTCAGACTCCCCTGGCGCATCGATTGCTGGCTGAGCAGCGGCTGCAGAGTAAAATCGACCCGGTGGGCGCCCTCTTCACCGATGTGCAGTGGGTTACCGGCATATAACGCCCAGGCATCGCCTTTCCGTGGCGGCCCGGAATCGAGGCCGCCGGCCCGCCAGCGCGCCACCAGGTGATAGGTTCCGGGCGGTAAATCGAGCAGATAGCTGCCGTCATCCTCCACTCGGGCGCCAAAATCGGCCGGGCCGCGCAGATTGTTCCGGTTGTCAAGATAAGCATAAACATAGGCGGTCGCTGCCGGTCCATCGTTCACGGTGCTGACCTGACCAAACACCCCCGGCAGACCTGGTCGAAACTCCGGCGTTGCCTGCCGTGGGAGCTGGCAAGCAAGCAGTGTGAGCAGCAGTAGAGATGGGGTGAGATAGCGCAGCATGGGCCGTAATGGTTTAAGGTGCCGGTAGCGGCAGGAGTGGTGGGGCTGCTTCAACCCGCACCTGTTCAAACTGTCCATTGTGTACCTGAAGCAGGTACAAAGTGCGGTCGGCTTCGCCGGTCGCCGTAAAGTGGACTGTACCGGTCACCCCCGAATATGCGGGCATCGTCGCCAGGGCCTGGCGCAAATCATCCCGGGTTTGAATCGCCGGATTGCGCAGCAACGTCAACAGCAGGTCGGCGGCATCGTAGCCCTGTGCCTCGAGAATGGTCGGTTCATCGTTAAACTTCGTCCGGTAACGGGCAATGAACTGTTGGACCACAGGGTCGGGACTGGCACTGAAGAAGCTATCGACAAAGACCCCCCCCTCGACAAAATCCCCGGCCAGACGTAAAAGCTCAGGTGAGTGCCAGCCGTCGATACCGAGCAGCTGGGTTTTTTCGATGCCGTAATAGGCCAGCTGCGGTGCAATCAAACCGATACGCTCGGCAAAGTCGGGGAGAAACAGGGCGTCGAACGGCAGCGGTTCGTCAGGAACAAAAAGGTCAGCCAACTGTGCTTTTTCGCTGAGATTATCCAGATTGCGGTATGGATTTTCCCCCTTCAGCCGTTTGATTTGCACGCCAAAATCGGTTGCTTGCGGATCGTAGGCCTGGCGTCCGGAGATTTCACCACCGAGACGGACGACTTCGTCGGCGAAGGCGGTGGCCAAAGTGTTGCCGAGACGGTTATCCGGGTAGAGAATGGCGCTACGGGGGAGCCCGAGCCCCAAGATAACGTGACGGGCGATGGCTTGCGCTTGTCGTTGCGGGGTTAAGGCATCGCGAAAGATATAGGGGCCGATCTCCGGTAGCCCGTCGCGCTGCGACATGGTCAGAAGCGGAACGCGTTCTTCCTCTGCCTGCCGAGCAGTGGCCTCAGCGGCCGCGCCGGTGATGGAGCCGGTGATCGCAATCACCTTGTCGACACGGGCCATTTTGCTTACTGCTTGCTGGCTGCTGTCGGTATCCGCAGCACTGTCGGCATAAATAATCTGAGTTGGCGGAGTGCCGTCAGATTGTTTCTCGACCGCAAGCTCAATCCCGCGTTTGACCAGTTCGCCGTAAGGGGCGAATTTGCCGGAGAGGGGCAACAGGACGCCGATAGAACGTTGCAGCCAGCTGACACCGAGCAGCCGGCTATAAAGATCGATGGCTTGCGGTCTCGCTGCCGCTGGCAGCAAGCCAATATCAACCTGGGCGATCAGCGCCCGGGCACGGCCTTCATCGCCGATCGCCAGCGCCTGCTGGGTTTGTTGCAAGCGGGCGGCAGCGCCGATCGGCGTGCGGGTGAACATAAAGGCAATTTCTGCAAGTTGCCCGGCGGCAGCCGGTTCGGCCAGCAGCGTAGAGCTGCGTTGGTAGAGGCGATTGATGGCCGCAGCGTCGTTGTCGGCCAGTTGCATGGCCCGATGCGCGAACCACAGGGCGCTTAAGCGTGCACCTCGGGCGGCATCGGCGCTGAACAGGTCTTCGAGCCAGCGCAGGCGCTCTGCTGACGACAGGTTTTGTTCATCGATGCGACGCAAGGTGGTGGCGGCGTCGGTCTGCATATCGAGGAACAGCAGAGCCTCGCCTTCAACCAGGCGCATGCGATCGGTGCGGAGTTCGGGCGGGATGCCGGAGATGCGGGACAAAGCAGCAGCGTATTCGCCCCGGTGCAAAGCCATGATGGCGGTTGCCAGACGGGCTTCCGGCCAGGCTGAAGCATCACTGGTACTGGCGAGAGCACTGTTTAATAGTGGCCAGGCGGCCGCTTCGTTGCCGGCCAGATAGAGTCGCATCCCTTCGCTGATCGGCTCGTCTTCTGCCGCCAGACTGACCGTCGCCAGCATCAGGACGAGTCCGAGCAACAGGATGGAGCTGATCAGGTGGTGCAGAGCGTAACGCAGCATGCGGGCTCCTCAAAGAGAAACAATACTATAGCAAAAAGCTTTACAGGTCAGCCGAACAGTTCTTTGACTTTGTCAAAAAAGCTTTTCCCCATCGGGTGAATATCTTCCCCCGCCTCACGGGCAAACTCTTCCAGCAGCTCTTTTTGTTTTGCAGTCAGTTTCGACGGGGTCTCGACCCGGATAATGATCAGCTCATCGCCCCGTCCGTAGCCCTGCAGGGAGGGGATCCCTTTGCCGGCCAGTTTCAGCACCTTGCCCGACTGGACCCCGGCCGGTATTTTCATTTTAATCTTGCCGTCGAGGGTCGGAACCTCACATTCACAGCCAAGCGCCGCCTGGGTAAAGCTGATTGGCAATTCGCAAAGGACATCGCGCCCCTCGCGCTGAAAAATCGAGTGCTCAGCCACAGAGATGACCACATAAAGGTCGCCCGGCGGCCCGCCTTGACTGCCGGCTTCACCTTCGCCGCTGAGTTTAAGCCGGGTGCCGGTTTCGACCCCGGCCGGTATTTTCAAGGAGATCGATTTTTTCTTGCGGATGCGACCACTCCCCTGACAGGGCTTGCAGGGGGAGTCGATGACCTTGCCCGCACCATGGCAATCGGGACAGGGGCGGGTCAGGGAGAAAAACCCCTGTTGGTAGCGGACCTGACCGTGGCCGGCACACGTGGAGCAGGTGCGCGCACTGGTGCCGGTTGCTGCTCCGCTGCCGTCGCACGCTTCACATGGAAGGTGGCGTGGAACCTGAACCTTGGTCTCAAGTCCGAAGGCCGCCTCCTCGAAGGAGATGGTCAGGTTGAAACGCAGATCGTCACCACGGTGACCGCGACCGCGGCGGGAGCCGCCACCGCCGAAGATGTCACCGAAGATGTCGCCAAAAATATCTTCGAATGGCGTGCCACCAGCGTTGAACCCGCCCGAGGAAAAACCACCGCCGCCACCAAGCCCGGCGTGACCAAATTGATCATAGGTCGCCCGTTGCTGGGCATCGGAGAGGACCGCGTAGGCCTCGGAGAGTTCTTTGAACTTATCCTCGGCCGTCTTGTCGTCCGGATTTTTATCCGGGTGGAACTTGATCGCCAGCCGCCGGAAGGCTTTTTTGATTTCGGTCTCGCTGGCGTTGCGGTTGATCTCGAGTATTTCGTAGTAGTCACGCTTTTTCAAGTCAGCGTCCTTACAAAAAGTGCAAAAATCACAGCAGGAGCCGGACGATTCCGACTCCTGCTGCCGAAGTTAAGTGGTACCTGACCCCGGGCTATTTTTTGTCGTCGTCCACTTCTTCAAACTCGGCATCGACAACCCCGTCGTCTTTACCGCCTGCCGCCTCTGCGCCATCCGCGTCCTCAGGTTTGGCATTGGCGTAAAGAGCTTCAGCCAGTTTGTGGGCCGACTGGGCGAGAGCTTCAACTTTGGCATCGATGGCCTCCTTGCTCTCCCCCTTCATCGCCTCCTTGAGCTCTTCCAACGCAGCTTCGATCTTGCCTTTGGTTTCGGCATCAACCTTGTCGCTGTGCTCTTTCAGCGATTTTTCGGTGGTGTAGATCAGGCCATCGGCCTGGTTGCGTGCCTCGATCAGTTCACGTTTCTTCTTGTCCTCACCGGAGTGGGCCTCCGCCTCCTTGACCATGCGCTCAATTTCGTCATCAGAGAGACCGCTGGAAGCGGTGATGCGAATCGACTGCTGCTTGCCGGTGCCGAGGTCCTTGGCCGAAACATTGAGAATACCGTTGGCATCGATGTCGAAGGTGACCTCGATCTGCGGCACACCACGCGGGGCGGACGGGATATCGGCGAGGTCAAAGCGGCCGATGGTCTTGTTGTCGGCGGCCATTTCGCGCTCACCTTGCAGAACATGGACTGAAACCGCTGGCTGGTTATCGGCGGCGGTGGAAAAGACCTGGCTTTTCTTGCACGGAATGGTGCTGTTCTTTTCAATCAGTTTGGTCATGACGCTGCCGAGGGTCTCAATCCCGAGGGAGAGCGGCGACACGTCGAGCAGCAGGACATCCTTCACTTCGCCCTTGAGGACCCCGCCCTGAATAGCGGCACCGATGGCGACGACTTCGTCCGGGTTGACCCCCTTGCTCGGGGTCTTGGCAAAAATCTGCTGGACCTTCTGCTGCACCGCCGGCATCCGGGTCATACCGCCAACGAGAATGACTTCGTCAATTTCAGCGGCGGTCAGACCGGCATCCTTCAGCGCCGTTTTGCACGGTGCGATGAGCCGTTTCAGCAGATCTTCGCAGATGCTTTCCAGCTTGGAGCGGGTCAGCTTGATGTTCATGTGCTTCGGGCCGTTCTGATCGGCGGTGATAAAGGGCAGATTGATGTCGGTCTCCATGGTTGAGGAGAGCTCGCACTTGGCCTTTTCCGCCGCCTCTTTCAGGCGCTGCAGAGCCATTTTATCGCCACGCAGATCGATCCCCTGATCTTTTTTGAACTCGTCGGCGACATAGTCGATGATCAACTGATCAAAATCCTCGCCACCAAGGAAGGTGTCGCCGTTGGTCGCCTTGACTTCAAAGACGCCATCACCAAGCTCGAGAATCGAGACGTCGAAGGTACCGCCGCCAAGGTCGAAAACCGCAATCTTCTCTTCTTTCTTCTTGTCGAGGCCATAAGCCAGTGCTGCCGCGGTCGGCTCGTTGATAATGCGCAACACGTTCAAGCCTGCGATCTTGCCGGCATCCTTGGTTGCCTGACGCTGCGAATCATTAAAGTAAGCCGGAACGGTGATGACGGCATCGGTCACTTCTTCGCCGAGATAATCTTCGGCGGTCTGTTTCATCTTTTGCAGAACGATGGCCGAAATCTCCGGCGCACTGTAGCGTTTGCCGCGCGCTTCCACCCAGGCATCACCGTTATCTGCGGCGACGATGGAAAAGGGGCTGATCTCAATGTCCTTGCGCACCTGGTCCGAATCAAACTTGCGACCGATGAGGCGCTTGATGGCAAACAGGGTGTTTTCCGGATTGGTCACTGCCTGGCGTTTGGCCTGCTGGCCGACCAGTCGCTCGCCGTTCTCCGAAAAAGCGACCATCGACGGCGTCGTGCGTGCCCCTTCCGAGTTGGCGATGACAACCGGCTCGCCCCCCTCCATAACGGCGACACACGAGTTGGTGGTCCCCAGGTCGATCCCGATAACTTTACCCATGATGATGTTCCTCCTTGTACGCGTTTTGCGTTTTTATGTTTAGTTTAAGGGTGTGGTGTTGTCAGCTGCGCTGGCCGGTGCTCTGGCGATCAGAACCATGGCTGGGCGCAACAGGCGCTCGCGCAGCAAATAGCCATTTTGCAGGACCGAAACAACGGTGTTGGCCGGCTGTTCGCCGGTCTCCACCTGTCCCATGGCCTGATGAAAATTAGGGTCAAAAACCGCACCATCAGCCGTGATCCGGGTGACGCCGGCGACTTCGAGGACCTTGCGCAATTGCCCAAGAGTCATCTCCACACCGTCGCGCAGAACTTTTTGTTCTACCTCGTCACCAGCATGCTCCAGAGCCCGTTCCAGATTGTCGAGCACCGGCAGCATCTCCCGCAGCAAGTTGTCATTGGCGAAGCGGATCGATTCCTCCCGATCGCGCATGGCGCGTTTGCGATAGTTTTCCAGATCGGCCAGCGCCCGCAGATAAAGGTCGCGGTTCTCTGCCACCGCAGCTTGACTGGCGGCTAATTCTGTCACGAGATCAACCTGTGGTGCCGCATCAGCGCCATCGGTGTCTGGCTGTGTTTGCGGGTCGATGGTTGAGGTTGAACCGGCGGCATCATCGCTGCTGTCCGCTGTCGTCAGGTTATTCTTTTTGCGTGCCACGAATCATTTCTCCTTGCTGTGTCCCGTTTCAAGCAAACGGCTGATCATGCGCGCCGTATAATCGACAATCGGGATAACTTTTGAATAAGGCATCCGGTTCGGGCCAATGACGCCGAGGGTGCCGATGGTGCCATGCAGATTGCGGTAGCTGGCCGTGACCAGACTACAGCCTTCGATCTGACTCAGGTTGTTCTGGCTGCCAATAAAAATCTGCACTCCTGATGCCTGCTGGCTGCGGTCGAGGAGCTCAATCAGGGTGCTCTTTTGTTCAAAAGCGCGGAACAGGCGCTTCATCTGTTCAACATCGGCGAATTCGGGCTGATCAAGAAAACTCGACGCCCCTTCGATAAACACTTTGCCGACACTGTCGTCGCGCAGAGCCGCGCCAGAGAGTTCCAGAGCGCGACGGGTCAGGGTATCGTAGAGCGCTTTTTCCTGCTGCACCTCGTGGGCAATGCGCTGCCGCATCTCGCTGATGCTGAGACCGGAGAGGGTCTGGTTCAGATAATTGGTAATCTGTTCCAGATCACGCTGGGTCAGGGTCGGGTCACTCTCAATCAGCTTGTTCTGCACCTGGCCCGATTGAGAAACAAAAATAACCAGAATCCGGCCGCTCGACAGACGCACAAATTCAATTTGTCGAAAGACCGTGGTGTTAAAGCGCGGCGCCATGACAATGCCGGCGTAGTTGGACAGCGTCGACAGGGCCTTGCCGGTCTCCTGTAGCAGGCTCTCCAGGTCGCCATCGGAGTGACACTGGGTTTCGATCCGGCGCTTTTCGTTCCGGGTCAGATCGCGTACCTGCAGCAAACAGTCGAGGTAATAGCGATAACCCTTTTCGGTCGGAATCCGGCCGGCCGAAGTGTGTGGCGAAGCAAGAAAGCCCAACTCTTCGAGGTCGGCCATGACGTTACGGATGGTCGCCGGTGACAAGGAGAGATTGTGCCTGCGCACCACCGCACGTGATCCGACCGGATCGCCCGACTCAATGTAGTCGTCGATGATCGCCTCAAGAATGCGTTGACTGCGCTCGGTCAGTTCTTCCGCCATGGGCGTCCCGTCTGTAAAGCCAGGCCGGGGTATCCGGCTCAGGCACGATTAGCACTCAATGGAACCGAGTGCTAACGCAGGACAAAATAGCAACGCGACCCCCGGTTGTCAAGGTGTCGCTGTACAAAAAGATGTTGGTTACCGGCTTTAGAAAAAATGTTGGAGCAAGGTATTGAACAGCAACCAGCCATTCAGGTCGAGTCGCCAGGCGGTATCGACCTGGTGCAGGGAGGGGGAACAGCGGACCATTGCCTGAGGAAAGGCCTCGGCGATGTTGATCGAAAAACGGTTGGTGAAGTCGCGGTTATCGACCCCGGCTGCCGTGCGCAGGCCAAGATAGAGGGTCTCGGCCATCGCCGACTGGCGGTCAAAGGTTTCCAGCAGAGACATCGGGTTGTGGCCGGCGGCGAGGCTGGTAGCATAAGCGGCGAGGTCGTCGGCGACGGCCAGGCGACGGCCATAGCCATCCGCTAAAAAGCTGTGCGCACCGGCACCGAGACCGAGGCAGGAACGACGTTGCCAGTAGCCAAGATTGTGGTCGCAGCGGTAACCGGGGCGGGCGAAGTTGGAAATTTCGTAATGTTCATAGCCGGCTCGGTTCAACTGCGCGTGCAGTTGCCGGTAAGCGGCAACATAGCTCTCTTCGTCTGGCAACAGCAGTCGCTTTTTCTCGTGCAGGGCGGCGAATGGGGTGCCAGCTTCGATGGTCAGGCCGTAGACAGCGATATGTTCCGGTGTCAGTTCGAGCAGGCGCTCAAGGTTGGCGGCGAGATCGGTTGCGTCCTGTCCCGGCAGGTTGAACATCAAATCGCAGGAGATATTGCTAAAGCCGCTGCGGCGGGCCATCTGCACCGTGCGCAGGCCTTGGGCGGCATCATGCGGGCGCTGGAGCAGCTGCAGGCAGCGATCGTTCAGACTCTGCAGGCCGATGGAGAGGCGGTTGACGCCGGCGGCGCGGTAACCGGCGAGTTTGACTTCATGAAGGCTGTCGGGGTTGCCTTCGAGGCTGATTTCGGCCTCTGGCGTCAAACCAAACCGGCGGTCGATGGCATCGAGCAGTCTGGCGACAGCGGCCGGTTCAAGCAGGGAT